>Ga0098059_1000422_pt1 | contig 27073 bp, 31 predicted proteins | sample 20_taG_FD_92580 | JGI IMG/M metagenome (GOLD analysis project Ga0098059, IMG submission 92580) | Marine viral communities from the Subarctic Pacific Ocean - 20_ETSP_OMZ_AT15318 metaG | ecosystem: Environmental > Aquatic > Marine > Oceanic | place: Subarctic Pacific Ocean | collected 2015-01-19
AAGTAACTAATACTATGCTTAGGTGTTATTCATTCGATTTAATGAGTCAAAGGACTACTTATAACTTCCCTCTCTACTTACTTAAAATAGTCTAACCAAAGTCATGATAGTACCTCAGCACATACAATCTCAGATCTACGATTTAATATCCCATAGATTCAGAGACATTACCATAGATAGATACTCCATGGACACATCAGACTGGAATCTATCCGTTACCGGTAAATATTCATTTATCGTTAATATAAGAAAAGGATACCCTATAACAGTAATGGTATCGGAGATAGCTAATCAAAAACATACTGAGGAGGCGTTCTATATTAGAGGAGTGTTAGAAAGTGAATTAAATGATAATATAAAATATGATTAAACTACTATATAAAATTTCGTGGCAACTTTGCGCGTTTTGCGCGGCGAGCGCGGTGCTGTTCTTTAGCTGTACTGTCGATGACCTCCCTTCCTCCCCTTGTATTGATGGAGATTGTGATGCAGAGATGGTATTACCGGGGTATTTAGATGAAAATGGCTATCATCATATCGATTTAGACTTCACCGGAGAGTATTTACCTTGGTTTCAAGTGGATGTCTTTGCAGATAAGGTCTTACCTCAATATGAATATAACGGAGTTCAACCGGTGGAAGCTAGATTTGATAGCGATACACATTGGACTATTGGAGATTCTTTGATGGTAACCGTAAATAACTACAATCCCTTTCAGGGACCTTATGACTATACCGGTAATTTACTACCAAATTCTTCTTATAATATCATTCTAAATCAGTTTGCAGGTATAATAGTTAACATAGTTCAGGGTACTAGTATTTATTTTTCCGATGATCACAATCGTTTAAGGTCAAAAAGGATAGTTGGACCTATTCCTCCAATGGCTCAAAACGATACTATTACACTTTATATGGAGGTATATTGGGAGGGAGTTGGTAATTCCGTAATAAAAGACCATTATTTTGAAAAATTTATTGTGGAATAGTTGATCTTCTGAAAAAAAATCATTATCTTAATTATATATTAAGAATTAAATATAAATAAATACTTAATTATATGAATAATATAAGAGTAATATAATAATATAACAAATAATTAATCTAATATGACATTAAAAGCGGAGAAAATCCATTCGAATTACGATAAACATCTTAAAATTATAGATACTTATTTAGGTGATCGTAAAGAATCATGTAAAAATCTTATAGAACACTTAGGCGAAGCCTATATTATGTCACCTGCTAGCGGTAAATCATGGCATCATAATGCTTTTGCCGGAGGTTATATCGACCACGTTAATAGAGTAGTTGAGTTCAGTATTAAACAGATGAGACTTTTCAAAGAGATGGGCGGTACTATAGACTTCACAGAAGAAGAATTAGTATTTTCTGCTTTATTTCATGATCTTGGTAAGATAGGTGACGGAGAGAAAGAAAACTATATACCTCAGACCGATAAGTGGAGACAGGATAAGCTACATGAGATGTATACTTATAATCCAGACCTTGGATTTATGCTAATCCCAGATAGGTCACTGTTCATATTACAAAAATTCGGTATTAAAGTATCTAAAAACGAGTTCTTAGGTATCAGACTACACGATGGTGTGTTCGATAAAGCTAATGAAGCTTATTTCTTTAGCAACGTACCGTCATCCAGAATGAAAACTAACATAGTCTTTGTACTTCATACGGCTGATTTCTTAGCCTCTAAGGTAGAATATGATAAGTGGCTTTCAGATGGTGGTGTTACCTCACCGAAAACAAAAAAAATTAAGTCCTCTACGGGAAAAAGGGTAAATTCTTCTCAAGGACTAAAAAACATGTTAAATAAACTATAATGAACGTAACTTTATACATAATAATCGGTATTTTAGTTGCCATTTCGGGAACTTTAGTGTATATTATTAGAAACCTTATGGTAAAAGTGGAACAATATGAAGATGTCACAGTAGATCAAACACAATATCTTCAGAATATATCTAATATCATAGGGAATCTAACAAACACTTACAGAATCTCGACGAAAAGGGGGTCTTTCAATCAGATGATGAAGTTGGTGAATTTTTTAACCAAATGAAAGCAGTACAAGACGAGTTGGATAGGTACATGCTCCCAGATAACTATGGCAAGGAAGAGAGCGAAAGCTAATTACTTTACAAAAGAGACAGAAGAGTACATTGTAAGGTTTAATGAATCGGAAGATCAAGACTACAGAAGTAAGATCTTTACCGAACACATTTATTACCCATTTTATAAACTAGCAGAAAACATAATTCATACATTTAAGTTCTACTACACAGATGTAGATAAAATAGAAGACTTAAAACATGAAATAGTTTCAGTACTATACGAAGAAAAGATAATGAAGTTTGACTCAACTAATGGAGCAAAAGCTTACTCTTACTTTGGGACTATAGTTAAAAGATGGCTGATAAACTACAATAACAAAAACTATAAAAAACTAAAACAGATAGGTCAGTTCGCCGATATGGAGGACTCCTATAAACAAGCGTATGCTGTAGATCACGGTTATGCCAAATCTTTAAGCGACTTTATAGATATATGGGTTGATGAAACTTATCTTATAATAGACGACTTATTTATTAAAGATCAAGATAAAAAAATAGCAGATGCTGTTTTAACTATTTTTAAAACTAGACACGATTTAGATATTTTTAAGAAAAAAGCTCTTTATATATACATTAGAGAGATGACAGATTGCGATACACCTAACCTAACTAAGGTAATAAACGTACTAAAAGGTAAGTTTAAAGAAAAGTACCAAAAAAGCTATGATTTAGGATTATTAACTAATAAGTCTCAATAAGTCTATTTATATATAAAACATTATGAGTTTAGATAAAGAAATATTTAAGGGCAAAACCCTATCTGACCTCTTCGGTGAAATATACGATAACTCAAAAGAGACTAAATCACAAGTAAAAGGGCTTATAGCTGAGTTAAAACCTTTAATTGAGAATATAGGCGACGCTACTTTACTAGTACCGATGATTAAAGAGTACATGGAGATAGGTGTAAAAAACGATGAACACCTTATCAAATTAGCTACTGTAATACAAAGGTTAGAAATAGCAGCTTCTAAAGGAGAGACAGGGGAATTCGACCTCTCCGAACTACAAGATTTGTTAGAAGAGTCTCAAGAAGCACAAGAAGAGATTAAAGATGTAGGAACCACAGAAGAAGGTAACGAAGAATAAATATGTTTTCTCCAAATTACTTACTACCAGAAGAATCATCACTACAGGGTACATTTGCAGCTAGAGTTGCTCACGTAGTTCTAGATGAATCAGATGAGATGTATTCTGACTACGGTAAGCAAAACTCTATAGGATGTATATTCTATATACCTATTGGAGTAGATTATGAAAAAAAGGATTTGAGAGACCTACCTTTTGCCAAACCTCTAGACAGCTCAGTAAGAAGGTACCCTCTAAATGACGAGATAGTATTAATTACATCAGCACCTAGTAGTATATTAACAGATAGAGATAAATCAGCATACTATACTAGAGTAGTTTCTATTTGGAATAACCCTAACCACAATGCTTTTCCTGCCGGCGACGACTTAGAGCTAGGATATAGCGTTGACGAGCAAAGAGTATCACCTTTACAGCCTTTTTATGGAGATGTAGTATTAGAAGGTAGATCGGGACAGACTGTAAGGTTCGGAGGAGAAAAACATCCAAAGAATATATATACTGATGATAGTAATAAAGGAAAACCTTTTATTATTATATCTAACGGCCAAGTACTTAAGAAGGACGGAAACGACTTTACCGAGGAAGACATAAACAAAGACGACTCAACCATCTTTATAACTTCAGATCATACTGTACCGTTAAAGCAGTCTAGATCTAAGTATAAAGCAGCCAATACAGAACCTACAGATGCAAGTAAATATAAAGGTAAACAGGTAATACTTAATAGCGGTAGACTTTATTTTAATAGTAAAGATGAAGATATATTATTTTCTGCAAAAGAATCATTTGGAGTAACAGCTAAAGACATTAGCCTTGATGGTGATAAGTATGTAGCATTTGATGCTAAAAAAATATACCTAGGAGAAAAAGCAAGATTATATGAATCACAACCTGTAATACTAGGTGATAGTTTAGAATACTTATTAGATGATTTATTTAACTCATTAACCAGTTTAAGCAAAGCAATGGCTAAAGCACAGGCAGGAGGAAAACCAGTCACCTCTTTAATGAAGGAAGCACCTAAATTGAGAGGAATAGTAAGACAGTTAAAAAGAAGGATTAATCCAAGTGGTAAATCTGATCTTAAATCTAAAAAAACATTTACTGAATAATGCCACACGGACTATTAAAAGAATTTAAAAGCAACTTATCAGGTATAGTAGCCATGGCTCTAGGAAGACTAGAAGCTTATGCTATAGTATATGCTACTAAAAAGATAAATGAAATAATAGACGAACTAAGAGACAAATGCCCTCCACCTGCTATATTAAACCAGTTAAGTAGGACGGTAAATAATATTAAAAAAATAATAACTAAAGTAGATAGCAGAATAGATAAGTTTGCACAAATACCTAAAAAACTAGATATACCTATAAAAGGAGGTAAGGCTGCAGTACAGATACTATCACATTTACCAGTACCATCAGCAATTGGTACACCACCGGGCCCTGCTGGAGGTTTAATAATAGCAGTAAAAACAGGAAAGATACAAACTCTATCAAGTCTATTAGTATGGACTAGAAAGCTGGTCGAAGTACTAGAAGACGATCAAAAAGCAATAAAAGCTTTGATAGCAGATAGCGGCACTATTTTTGACCCAATTAAACAGAGGTTAGATATAATAGATAAATTATTGCAAAGATGTGCTGAGAATCCTGATCTTTCTCAGGATGATAGAGATAAGATACTTGAAGGTCTAAATGTACCAAGGAAGAGTAATTTAGAACCTACCTCATATAAAGGTCGAAACGGTAGAGTTTATAATATAGAGGTAATACAAGATGTAAACGCTCCAGCTATAGCTCCCAAAAGGCTCGCAGTAGCTAAAGACTTTAGGGGAATAGTAGTTTTAAGAGGTGAATCTTCTTTTGCTAGCGACCCTCAAGTACTAATCGACGAATTAAAATTAAGAATTGACAACCAACTTCCATAACTTAACTATTTATTAATATGAAGACTAATGAACTTAGAAAACTTATAAGAGAAGAAGTAAAGAAAGCAGTTAAAGAAGAGTTACAAGATATGCTTAACGAAGCAGTAAAATTTGCTAGTACTCCGAATAAGACTGGTGTAGGTAATTCCTACAGACCAATTACTCAAAAAGACATAAAGAGAACCTGGTCTACTGGCCCTCTTAACCCTGGAACTATTCCTTTAGAAGAAATGCTCCAGCAAACTAAAAAATCAATGACAGGCGAAGACTACAACAACGTAGTATCTTCAGACTCTTCTATGGTTAGAAAGCCTAACTTCGCAAGCGGTATGGCAGCTAATATGGGAATGACTGAAAACTCAGGCCCAACAACTGGTATAGATATAAGCAAATTAAATTTTGTAAAAAATGCAAAAGCAGTATATGATATGTCTATAAAGAAAGATAAACAAAAAGGCGGAATGATATAATTATGGCGTTTGAGATAAAAAAAATTAATCCATTAGACTTAACTCCTAGTAAAGGAGTAGGAGTATCTTTACCATTTTCCGGTAGGGCTGTATTTAATACAACCTTTGAAACTAAAGATGCTATAAAAGCTAATTTAATTAATTATTTTTTAACAGCTAAAGGTGAACGTTACTTTAACCCTTCTTTTGGAGCAGGTTTAAGAAACCTTTTATTTGACAATATAGATGAATCAGCTTTAGATGAAATAAGAATAAATATCTTGGATGATTTAGAAAAATTCTTTCCTAGAGTAGAGGTTACAAGTTTAGAGTTAATACCAGAAACTGACAGAAATACTATAGTTTTTAGTATGAGATACGCAATAGCTGATTCTAACATATCTGATGAAGTAGTAATAAATTTTAACAAGTAATGGCACAAGAAAGAATAGTAAAATATATTAATAAGAATTTTGATGACTTTAGGTCTCAACTTGTAGAGTATGCTAAAAGCTACTTTCCTGATACTTATAATGACTTTGATGCTACCTCTCCCGGTATGATGTTTATTGAAATGGCATCGTACGTTGGAGATGTATTATCATTCTACCAAGATACACAGCTACAAGAAACTTTTTTAACTTATGCAAAAGATCCTAAAAATCTTTTTAATTTAGCATATATGATGGGGTATACTCCAAAAGTAACTGGAGTATCTGAAGTAGATATAACTATAACTCAAACAGTAAACGCTAACGGTTCCTACTTACCTACCTGGACTGCAGCAGCAGCACTACCAGCTAATTCAGTAGTTAAAGCATCAGATGCATCAGCTACTAATTTTATTATACCAGACCCGGTAGATTTTCAATTTAGCAGCTCTTATAACCCTACTATAGTTGAAATAGCTACTTTAGACGGAACCAATAACCCTGCAACCTTTAAATTAACTAAAACAGTTAAAGCGTTTTCCGGTAAAGTAAAAAGTAAAACGTTTTCTGTAAGTAATGCAGAGAAATTTAAAACACTAACTATATCTGATGATAATATAGTTCAGGTATTAGAAGCAACAGGTAGTAGTACTGGTGATAGTTATTTTGAGGTTCCTTTCTTAGGACAAGATACCATCTTTGATGATGTATCAAACAGCAGCTCAGACTCAAATAACGTTCCTTATGTTCTATCACTTAAAAAAGTACCTAAAAGATTTGTAGCTAGATTTAGATCTAATGGTAATCTAGACCTTCAATTCGGAGCTGGAACATCAGATAGCGATGATTCTGTTATTTTACCAGACCCTACCAACGTCGGTAGTGGTACTAATCAGGGTATAAATAGAATAGACTACGCTTATGACCCCTCTAACTTTACATACAGTAAAGCTTACGGCGTCGCTTTAAATGAAGGAGTTACAGTAAAGTACCTAGTAGGAGGAGGAGCAAGCTCTAACGTACCAGCAGGAACTATTACTAATAAGAGCTCTATAGTTCCTACTCGAGGAACATTAGCCTCTTTATCCTTTACAAACGAAAAACCAGCAGCAGGTGGAAGAGACGGAGATTCAGTAGAGGAATTAAGAGAAAACTCTCTTAGATCGTTTAACGAACAAAGTAGAGCTGTAACACTACAAGACTATACCGTTAGAGCTTTATCGCTTCCTTCTAAATTTGGAAGCATGGCTAAGGTATATGCTACTCAAGACGAACTAACAAATACTAATACAACAGACGCTATAGTTGATAATAATCCATTAGCACTTTCACTTTATGTATTAGCCTACGATAACGATAAAAAACTTACCACAGCAACATCAACCTTAAAATCTAATCTTAAAACCTATCTAGCTGAATATATGATGATATCAGATAGTTTAAACTTTAAGGATGCTTTTGTTGTTAATATAGGAATAAATTACGATATTATAGTAAGACCTAATTTTGCAGGTCGAGATGTTCTTTTAAACTGTAACTTAGCACTACAGGATTATTTTAATATCGATAAAAGAAATATTAACCAAACTATTAATATATCAGAATTATATCTTATATTAGATAAAGTAAAAGGAGTACAGACAGTACAAAATATAGAAATTATAAATCTAAATGGCGGTAACTATTCACAATATGGGTACGATATCGAAGGTGCAACTAGAAATAGTATAGTTTATCCTTCATATGATCCATGTATATTTGAAGTAAAGTTTCCTAATGCAGATATAAAAGGAAGAGTAATAACAAGATAAAATGGCAGTATATAAAATATTTCCCGAACAAGATACTTTTATCTATACTCAAGTAGTAACCGGTAATGCTGGATACGATGAGATATTAGAAATAGGTGGTTATAATATACAAAACATTGGACAATCCTCAAGAGCATTAATACAGTTTAAAACATCTGAAATAGTTAATACTGTTAATAGAACTATAGCAACTGGGTCTTGGAGTGCTAGTTTAGATTTATCGCTAGCTTATGGATACGAAAACCCCGCAACACAGTCTGTATACGTCTACCCCTTAGCTCAGCAATGGGAAGGAGGATTAGGTAAATTTGGAGATGAACTAGGATCTTCTTTAACTTCTCAAAGTGCTGATAAGTCTGGTTGTTCTTGGAGATATAGAAAAGCAGAAGAAACTGACGCATGGACATTATCTAGCTTTCCTACCGACGTGACTGGCTCATATAACGCTACTTACCCTGGAGGAGGTAGCTGGTTTTCAGCTTCAAGCGGAACTAATTTAGAAGCTACTCAAAGCTTTAGCCTAAACGATCAGCTTGATTTAAGTGTAGATGTTACTACAGCTGCAAAATTACATTACTCAGGTACTTTAAACAACTATGGTTATATAGTTAAACTTCAAGATAGTTTAGAATTTAATTTATCATCCTCACTACTTAATAAATACTATAGCAGTAACACCAATACTATATACCCTCCATCATTAACACTTAAATGGGACGATAGCGCATACGATACAGGGAGTTTAACACTACTATCCTCATCCGAAGCTATATGCCAGGTATCTAATAATAGAGGAGAATATGCCGATATAGGTAAAACTAGATTTAGATTATTAGCTAGACCGATAGCACCTCCTAGAATATATACTACTGGGTCTATATACAAAACTAATTATGCACTACCTTCTGGTTCATTTTACGGACTACAAGATGCATATACAGAAGAAATGGAAATACCTTTTGATACCGCCTTTACTAAGGTAAGCTGTGACTCTACAGGTCCTTATTTTGACGTATTTATGAGCGGATTACAACCAGAAAGGTATTATAAAATATTAATTAAAAGTACACTAGATGGTACTACATCAATATTTGATGATGATAATATATTTAAGGTAGTTAGAAATGGCTAAGAAGTACGATATAAGGATACAAAAAACAGTCTTAAATAAAGATCAATTTGATAAAGCAGTTGATACTACATTTAAAACGTTTGTCACAACCCCTGATGAATCAGATGAAATAACTTTACCTGAATTTTTTAACTTATATGAAAAACTTTACTACGATATACCGGTTGAAGGAGAAGTTAATTCACATGAATTTCTAGTTGTTGAAAGCGGTAAATTAGTAAACTTAGAGCAAGACACAACAGAAATACAGCCATTATTAGATGAGATAACTACTTTGAGAGAAAGAATATTAGATCTAAATAACGATATAATAGAGTTACAAACAGAGAATTTGACCAACGATGCCACAGACTAATTATACAGTTAATTTTATTGACCCTGAAGGACTAGAAACGTTCTCTGTTAAAGATATAGATATAGTAGATTCTTTTACTATCAACTCTGAATTTAAAGCTTTTGAAAATAAGATCGAATACCACGTATATAGTCTTGATGGAGTACTTTTAACATCAGATTTTGGTTATAATCGTCAAAGCTACTTAGGATCAAGTCAACAAGACCCTGACGGTAAGATTCTTGAAATGACTATAGATCCTGTTGAGGATATAAAAAGATATGGTTTTTCTTCCGGTGATGTAAAGGTAGTTTATAACTTTATTGATGACCTTTACACAGAGAATAAAGTACCTGTTCAGTTCTTTATAGAAGAGATATCAGAAGACAGAACAGAATTAAGATTACTTACTAATCAAATACCCGATTCAAAAGTAGTTGAGACTACTAATACGATAAAAGAAGATCTTGCATCAACCTCTTATTTAAACGACTTTAGAGTAAATCCTGGTAATAACGATCTACTTATAGGAATAAATATAGATATACAACCTTATAGAGATTATAGCTCTGTAGTAGTAAAGCTATATGAACCTCTTCCTGAACAGTACGAAATAAAACAATCACTTACTATAGATAGAATAGTATCTGACTCGTTAGGGTATGAGATATTGGGTGAGACTATTCCTGATGAAATTAAAATACCGTACTTAAAAGGGCCAAACTACAACGTAGAAGATATCAAAGGTACCACAGTACCTACTCCTTACTTTAATTATAACGAATTATTTTCTTTTCCTACTAATCAAACCTATAGACAATTAAACTCTCTATTCGCTGAAAAAAGCATTGAGTTGAGTGCTGACTATACTGACTTTGCTAACTACATACAGTTTAGTTCTGCAAAAGAAAGGATAGAAAACTTTCAATATAAATTAAACCTAGTCACATCTTATCAAACCTCATACTCAGCTTCATTAAACGCTAATAATAATGCAGCCGGAGTAACAGGAAGTTTAGACTACTTTAAGACAAGGATAGATAACATACTTAAGAACTTTGATCATTTTGACAGACATCTATATTATGGAACAGGATCATACTCTTGGCCTAAACAGGCACCGTATAACGAGCCTTATATAGTTGCTACAGGATCTGCAACAGCTTCTGTATCTAACCTAGTAGAGAGTGCAAGCTTATATGATGATACTAATAACTCAAGACTAGTAAATACTGTACCTGAATTTTTAAAAGAAGACAGCGACAATGCTAAATATCTTTTATTTACAGATATGATCGGCCAGCACTTTGATAATTTATGGGTATACACCAAAGCATTGTCGGATAAGTACGATAACGATAATAGACCTAATAGAGGTGTACCAAAAGGATTAGTAGAAGAGGTACTGAGAAACTTTGGTGTAAAACTATACTCTAGTAATAAATCAATAGAGAATCTATTTGCTAACTATACAGGAGAGTTTTATCAAACAGGCTCAGAAAGCTTAAAAGCAACCGGATCGTGGGGACAAGGTACTTACCTTATAAGTGCTTCTAATTCCCCTATATCAGAAGATTTATACAGAAAAGAAATATATAAACGTATTTACCACAACTTACCGTTACTTCTTAAATCTAAGGGTACCGAACGAGGAGTACGAGCACTAATAAATACTTTCGGTATACCTTCGTTAAACACAAGCGGTTCCATGGGAGGCTTGTTGGTAAGGAGCTATGGAGGTAATAGTACCACAGCAAGTGTTAACTTAGGTTTAGATTTTGCTAATACATCATCAATAGGAAAAATAAAATTAGACAATACAGGTAGTACAACTACTGGTAATACTCTATCTCAATATTCTTCTATAGTTCAAAGAGACGGTATATACGATAAGTACAGTGACGATATCCATACAGTAGATATAGGATACTCTCCTATAGACGTTATAAATGATAAAATATTTGATTTTTATACCAAAAGCGGAAGCTTTAATATAGATAACTTTATAGGTGATCCTAATGCTGCTTACTCAAGTAGTTATTATAATTTAGATTCAGCTTCATTTCAAGCAATGAGTCATATTATTACACATCCTACAGGAAGTGATGATTATGGAGACTTTGTAAGAATATTAAAGTTTTTTGATAACGTATTATTTAAAAGCATAAAAGACTTTATACCTGCAAGATCTAACATTAATACGGGTATAATAATTAAACCTCATGTACTTAATAGAAGTAAAATAAAACAAGTACAAGCTACTAGTAATCAACCTAAGACAGGAGTTAGCTCTAACTATGGAGATAATATGCAAATTACTGGTTCGATAGAAATATCACAACTAACTGGTAGTTCTGGAGGTTCTTTTGGAAATATAGATTTAGAGCAGGTAATTCCTTTAACTGCTAGCTATACCGAAAGCGTAATGACACCAGACGGATTAAGGTCTAAAACCTATCACGACCATGAAGAAGCTAGGTACGATGGAGAATTGTCTGGTTCACATATAAAAAACACTGGTGAGTTAAATGATGAAAACATCTTTAAATATGAAAATCCTAACGTAATTCAATACAAAGTTATTGATTTTGACGATATGTTAGTACCGCCTACTCCTACACCTACTCCTACAGCCACCCTAACACCTACTCCTACACCAACAGTGCCAGCAGTAACCCCAACAGCTACTCCTACTGTGACACCATCATCATCTGATCTTGGATTAGAAACTTGTTGGAGAATAGAAAGATGTTCTGATGCTGCTGTATTCTATGCACCAAAAGATAGAGGGTGTATTAACGATGCTGCTGCAATGTTAAGTCATAACTTCCACGCTGGTGATTACGTACAATTCTTTAATTTCTCTGTAGGAGCTGAAGCTTGTCCTGGAGGAGCAACCTACTGTGGAAATATAATTAGCGCAGCTACACAAGCTCCTACAGCATTAATATCAGTAGATGATCAAATGTCCGGAGCTGATCCATGTAACGATGATGCAAGATGTACAGAATAATAATAATATAATATGGCAGGAACAACAACAGACAATTTTATTATTACTAATCCGGGATTAGCCGGAGTTAGGCTTTTATTTGGTACAAGTAGTAACCAGGGTAAAGTACAAGGTATAGTAGCAAGCACAACAGACTGTAATCAAAATAATTATGCTGCTGAATTTCAATCTTTAGAAGTATTTAATATATTCAGCACACCTTTTCCTATAGCAAGCAGACAGGTTCAAACTAGCCACTATTATTTTGAAATACATCCGCCTGTTGCATTCGATACAGGTTCAACTACTACACCAACTGTTTGTATAGACACAACGTTTGTACCTTCTACTGCAGTTGATTTTACTAATAATGTTTATAACGTAACATTTAATAGTGATCAAGAGTTAAGATCTTCTCAATTTCAATTTGTAGTCGATAGTAATAATTCTGGTTCAAGCACTAGACCAGCTAATATACAGGCTATATTAGCAAATACCGCAGTAACAGCATCAGTACAGGATTCAAACTATTCTTCACTAGCAGTTATAAGAGGAAGGTATGAAGGAGCAGAAACTGGTGTATCTGATTACGGTATACTACCTGCAATAGCTGCTGAATTAAAAAGAGGAGCTATATATGATTCTAGTATTTCTTCAAGCTACATTTGTACTCAAACCTCCTCTACTGACATAAGGCCTATTAAAGACTTTTTCTTAGTTCCTACACAAGATTCAGCAACTAAAGTAGACTCAGGATCTACTAGTTATAGTAATCCTAACTATAGATACATAACTCTTGTTAAAGGTAATAGTATAACTCAAACTGCTAGAACAACAGGTACTGAGTTATACCTTAGTTTTAATACCGCATCAGCAGGAGTAGCTATAGGAGATTATCTTCAATTATTCGGAACTACCGCTGGCGGCGGTCCGACATATTATAATAGAGGAATAGAGTTTGTAAAAGTAGCAAGCTTAAAACAGCATAACTCTTCAGTAGTTTCTGCTTCTGTAGAAAGAAATGCAATAAAGGATCAATTTGATAGTGTAGTTGATTATGGTGATAATACAGGTTTCCATGTAAGACATGTAAAAGGAGACCAAATTTATCAAGCTGAAGGAAATAAACTATTCAAAGTAGCAGATAAAAAATTATATAACTACGATACAGAAGAAGTCTTTTTTGTAGGTGAAGAAGGGTATATTTTATATCCTTTCGGTAGTTGTAACTAATAAAAGTTTAAATTAATATATTTATATAAAAGAATAAAACAAAAATGGGATACTTAAATAATGGCGTTGTAACCGTTGACGCAATATTAACGAAGAAAGGAAGAGAACTACTAGCAAGAGGCGATGGTTCTTTTAAGATTACTCAATTTGCTTTATCCGATGATGAAATAGATTATACATTATATAATCCTTCTCACCCATCAGGATCTCAGTATTATGGGCAAGCTATTGAAAATATGCCTCTATTAGAAGCTTTTCCTGATGAAACTAAATCATTAAAATATAAACTAGCAACTCTGCCTAGAGGTACTTCAAAACTACCATTACTAGAAGCTGGGTATGCTAGTATAGTACTTAAACAAGGAGCTTCATTAGCAATAACTCCTCAAACATTAAACTATCTAGGAGCTACTTCTACTTTTGAAAGTGGAGGATATACTGCTACTATAGCTGATGTAAGGGTACTTTCAAGCTTTACAGGTGTTGGAATAAACACAGAAGAAGCTGAGACATTAAATTCAACACAAACGATTGGAACTAATGTATCTAAGACTGTAATAGGAACTTCTATTAATTTAAGAGCTACTACAGTGAATACTTTATTTGGAACCAGAACTAAACTTCAGACTACTATTCAAATTATAGGTAGAGATTCAGGAGCAAGAGTTACTATTCCTATTACTATTAACAAGGTAAATAACTAATAAGATGTCGTATAAAAGATTTGATAACGAAGACGTAGTAGTAAGTGCAGAATCTGTAACGGCTCCTTGCTGGAGTAATAACGTAGTTAATTTACAGGTATTCGAACTTAACTCTACACAGACTGCCGCTACTAGTGGTAAGTACTATTATAACGTATATAACACAGGATCAGAAGTTGCTAACACAGCAATACAGTTTTCAATAGCTCATGGAAATAAATTAGGATTAGGAGCACCTTTATATGACACATCAGTTACTGGTAAATCATATAGCTCTACAGTTTATGGTCAGTTTAGGACTTTAATCTTCGGAGATGAAGAAACTAACTTTACATTTACTTCTGGTAATACAACTCGTACTCCTGAAAACGTTTTATTTATCTCAGTTGAAAGAGCAAGATATAAAGAGAAAATATTTCCAGGTTCCTTATACCTAAAAATAACAGGCTCAACAGGAGCACCTTTACATCTAGTAGATAACAGCTTAACATCATCAACAGATACGTTTGTTGATTCCGGAAGAGTATATTCTATATATTCTGGATCTGGACCTGGAGGTGTTACAGACTCAACTGTAGAGTATGGAAAATTATTTCCCGATGTAGGTATAATAGCACTAGACGGAGACATACTTTCTTCTAGTGACGTTGTAGCAATAAACGGTACCGCATCTAACTGGTCTACAACAGTAGCTAACAATCAGTTTTTCAAAGCAATCGATACAGGAAGTAGTTTTAAATTACGCTCAGAAGAGACAGTATCTTCTAATTACGTATTTATTAGAGCTAGAAATGCTGAGTTTAACTATTCAAATAATCCATCAAACATAACAGGATCGGGAGAGTTGAGACATAGTGTAATGATTGATAATCCTCAATCTTATCTTACAGCTGTCGGTCTATATAATGATAATAACGACCTGCTAGCAGTAGCTAAACTATCTACTCCTTTGATAAAAGATTTTACAAAAGAAGCATTGTTAAGGGTCAAACTTGATTATTAATGAATGAGCGCTTGGAAAAAATTAAATCAACAGGATGCCTTTGTTACAACTTATGTAGCTAAAAAATCTCACTTTGTTAGTGCGAGTAACTATACATACTTCTATACCGATAAGAACCCTGTTAAGTATTATGCAGCTGAAAGGTTAGAAGGCAATATATACTACCCTACCGGTAGTGATCTATTCTCTGGATCTTACAAACCCTTAGTTCATAGAAGTCTTGAACAGCTATACTATAAAAGCTATCAAAGCAGCTCTGGTACTATTACAGGTTCATTTGCTGCTGACTCAGGATCTTATAACAATTATGACCATTATCTAGAATCATCTTTTTCTGATTCAGGATCTAGATTTTTATCAGGATCTCTAGCGATGGTATATTGTATACCCCAAAAATCTTTTGGTACCCACATAGAGCCTTTATCTTTTAGATTTGATCCTTCACAGGGTGATTTTAATGCACAGAGTTTTTACATCAGGGTTCAAGATGATTATATTAGTGCAAGTTACTTTGAAAGAAACGCTTACGGGTACTACGGAGGATTAGAACCTATAATAGATGATGGAGAAGGTAACTTAATGATATCTGGTTCATCTAAAAATAGAGTAGGTAATATAATATATTCACATGGTCAAGTCATACTAACCGACCAAGATGTAGCTCAATATATGATAGCAAGCCAGTCGGCAAATATATCTTGGAAATCAAATCAACCTATTTATACATATAACTACGACTGTAAGGTTTCCGATGACGAATTTAATCATACTCAGAATCCAACAGCTCTTACCGGTTCAGATAACCGAATGAGAGATAATGTAACGGGATCAGCATTTGTTCCTTATATTACAAGTGTAGGATTATATAATGATGCACAAGAATTAATAGCAGTAGGAAAGCTTGGTCAGCCTCTACCTAAACCTGCTAACACTGAATTGACCGTAAAGATAAAATTAGATATATAAAATGGCAAGTTTAACTTTAAGAAACGTAAAAGGTGGAGCTCTAACTCATGTTGAGGCAGATCAAAACTTTGGTACTTTATTTGTATCGGCTTCTATTACAGGAAGCGGCGGTAACCTATTATTATTTTCTAGAGGTTCTGGTAGTACTGCTTTTGCAACAGGAAGTGGAGCTATTACTGCATCTATGAATTTAAACCTACAACATATAACAAACGTAGGTGCTACAACAACTAAAGACATTACAGCTAATAACTTTATAACAACATCAGATAAAAGATTAAAGTCTGAAATAGAGCCAATAGCAAATGGACTAGAAATAATAAAACAATTTTCTTCTTATACCTATAATAAAGAAGGTAAAGCAGATGCAGGTTTCATTGCTCAAGAAGTACAAGAGTCTATTCCTTACTCAGTTCATGAAAATGATCTAGGAATGCTTACTATGAATGATAGACCTATATTAGCTCATCTTCATAAAGCCATACTAGAATTAGAAGAAAGAGTAAAAGCATTAGAGGAAAAAGAATAACATGATATGGCCGTTCGTACTGATGGAGCTTTCAACATGTTTTCAGCCAGCGCTGAAGACACTCATTCTATAGAGTTTAATCTATCGAAATCGTTAGCTACCATAATGAACTCCGTTACTGGAAGTTCCTTTAACGAATTTATATCAGCCTCTCTGTACCCTCACTACGATCCTTCATATGCTGGCAACGTTCAAGACCCTGTTATAAGTTATGTATCAGCATCTTTACAGTGGCGTAACTATCCTTTAACCCCTACTCAAACTAGTACCCCTACATCAACACCAACTCCTACTGTTACTGCTACAAACTCTCCAACCCCTACTCCTACTCAAACTCCTACGCTAACTATTACTCCAACTGAAACTCCACCTGCATCTCCTACTCCTACTAGTACTCCAACGATATCAATTACTCCTACTATATCTGATACTCCTACTCAAACTCCTACCCCTACTAATACTCCTACAATGACTATCACAAATACTCCTACTCAAACTCCAACTGTTACACCAACAATATCAGATACAGTAACCCCAACTCCAACACCAACTGTGTCAGGAGGACAGCAAAGGTGGGAAGTAAATTTATGTTTTGGAGGGAGTCCAGGAGGAACTATACACTATTTATCTAAGACACAGTATTGTAATGGAGGCAGTCCTGATGAATCAATACCAGGAGGTAGTTTTAGTGCAGGAGATTACGTGCAGTTTAGATTAAATATTGCTGGTTGTACAGGCACAACATATTGCGGCCAGATATCAACAGTAGGTAATGGAAGTATAACTGGATTAATAAGCACATTAACTAAGCCATCAGATTGTACTGCGGCACAATGTACCGAATAAAGAAAAAATATGAGTTTTACAGTACCTACAGGAAGTAATTTTAATATGTTTACAGCTAGTTTAGCTGATACTCATTCTGTACAATATAATGTATCTAGATCTCTTGAAGGATTAATAACAGCATTTTCTGCTTCCTCTTTTAATGACTTTATATCAGCTTCACTAACTGATGATTTTTATGATGGAACTCTATCTGGCTCTCTTTCTGCATCTTTAGTAATATCTTCTTCAAATCAATTTAAAGGCTTTCCTGTAACCGCTACCCCCACCCAAACAGTAACGGTAACACCTTCCCTAACTGCAGGGGCTTCAGCTACTCCTACTCAAACCCCTACTAGTACAGCAACAATAACTCCTACCGCTACTCCTACTTCAACTGCACCAGCAACAGCTACCCCTACTAATACTCCTACAAGTACTGTAACCCCTACAAAAACTGCAACTGTTACTCCTACTATATCTTTAACTCCAACAAATACCCCAACAGTAACTCCTACAAGCACTGTAACACCTACTCCTACTGATCCTTTAGATAGCGTTAATGTAAGAATATCTGTAAGCGCTTCTTCTGCATGTAATTCAGGAGAAGGAACATCAGCTGTAATAACTATATTTGATCAGCCTACTTTGCAAAATGGAGATATACTTTACTCTTCTTCTAATGCTTCTTCATTTATTACTTTTAATCATTTACAAACCAAACTATCTACCGGAGCAAATACTATATTTATGACCTCAGGTAGTACGGTATTTACTTTAAACCCTACAGGTTCTAATTCTTATATTTTATCTACCGGAACGTGTCCTACTCCAACTCCTACTGTAACACCGACTAGAACTATTACTCCTACAAATACAGTTACACCGACTAATACACCAACTAAAACTGTAACAGCATCACCTACAGCAACAGCAACATCTACAGCTACCCCGACAGTCACTCCGTCACCATCAAATCCTTTAGATGCTTCTAACTATAGATTAGCAACTAGCGCCTCAGCAGCTTGTCACACTGGAGAAGGCCCATCTGTTGTTATAGCTATATATGATGCCGATCAACCATTAGAAACTGGTGAACTATTATACGAAAATTCTGGAGGTACTGACTTTTGGACTTTTTCAGAATTACAAACCCTTGTTACATCATCGGCTAATACTTTATTTGTTCAATCAGGGAGTATAGTTTATACTGTAAATGCAACAGGATCTAATAGTTTTGTATCAGGATCAGGTGCATGCCCTACACCAACTCCTACTCCAACAGCTAGTCCTACAGCAACAGCTACTCTAACACCAACTGCTACCGCTACAGTAACCCCGACAAACACTCCTACTAATACTGTAACATCAACAGTAACTCCGACAAACACTCCTACCAATACTGTTACCGCTACAGTAACACCCACTATATCTTTAACAACAACAATTACGCCAACTGGTACACCAACCAACACTCCTACTAATACTGTAACTCCTTCTGAGACTCCTACTAATACCGTAACACCAACTGTTACACCTACAATATCTGATACTCCTACTGCTACGCCTACCGTTACACCAACCAAAACAGCTACATCGACTGTAACACCAACTAATACCCCTACTAATACAGTTACACCTTCTGAGACTCCAACCCTTACTCCTACCAAATCTGATACAGCAACTCCTACCCCTACTGCAACAGCTACAGTAACTCCAACGATATCTGATACTCCTACATCTACTCCTACACCAACAGTCACACCAACGATATCTGACACACCAACTGAGACACCAACCAACACTCCTACAAGTACAGTAACACCTACTGAGACACCTACTAATACAGCAACTAGTACTGTTACACCAACCGAGACTCCAACTAATACCGCAACCCCTACCGTTACGCCAACAGAAACTCCAACTAATACTCCTACAAGTACTGTAACACCGACAATATCGGATACCCCAACATTAACACCGACTAATACTCCAACGATATCGGATACTCCGACTAATACTCCGACTGAAACTCCTACTAGTACTGTAACTCCTAGTATAACTCCTTCTAATACTCCAACGATATCTGATACACCGACTAATACTCCTACAAGTACCGTAACCCCAACTAGGACTCCAACTAACACGCCAACCAATACTGTTACACCAACTAACACGCCAACTGAGACTCCAACTGTTACACCAACGATATCGGATACTCCTACACCAACAGTAACTCCTACCAATACAACTGCAACTCCTACACCAACTCCTACTAGTACAACCGCTACACCAACTCCTACGGTAACGCCTACTAATACAACTGCAACCCCTACACCAACTCCTACTAGTACAACCGCTACACCAACTCCTACGGTAACGCCTACTAATACAACTGCAACTCCAACTCCTACACCAACAGTAACTCCTACCAATACAACTGCAACTCCTACACCAACTCCTACAAAGACTGTAACACCATCGGTACATGCAACTACCATGACCTTGTTTACATCTAACGCTAGTTGGACTGGATTAAACGCTGGAGATGATAACATCACACCTGCTTGTGAAGCTGCTAAGGATGGTGAGTATGAGTATACTGTTAATTTAATTAAAGGAGCTAGTAATGGAACCGATAACTATCCTGAAGTAAATGATTTAGTTAAGAAAGGTACTACAACAGCAACAGGAGGAGGTTACTTCGGATACGTAGATACCTCTGGTAGATTCGGAGCTGGACCTCAAAATGCTTATATTACTATTACCGGAACAGGTCATATTGATACTGTAGCTGGATGTGATGTAACTCCTACACCAACTAATACTGTTACACCAACCGTTACTCCTACTTATACTCCAACGCTTACTTATACTCCAACAGTAACTCCTACTAATACTACTGCTACCCCAACTCCAACTAATACACCAACTAATACACCAACAGTTACTCCTACTAACTCTTTTGGAGGAGGTCCAGGTAAAGGAAATCCTAACTGGAAAATAGAGGATTGTACCTCAGGCACTATTTACTATGTAAGTAAGACTCAAGGATGTATTAGCAATAGCACAGCAATGCTATCAACTTCATTTAGCGTTGGAAACATAGTACAATATAAAGTAGGTGCTTGTACTGCCGGCTCAACTGCTTGTGCTGAAATATTAGAAGAATCTGCTGCAACAGTAACTGGATTTATTACTTTAGATGCAACAGTAGCAAATTGTAGTGAAGCAGAATGTTCTGAATAAGTTGTATAATTAAATAATTTTAATTAAATTATATATTATGGTTACATTACCAACATGGACCTACAAAGGTCAATTCATTAATAACATAGATGATATGCCCGAAGGCAGCTATGGCTTTATTTATAGAGTTATTCATAGACCTTCAGGTAAGAAGTACATAGGAAAAAAAGTTTTATATTTTGAAAGAAATAAAAGATTAGGAAAAAGAGCATTAAAAGCTTTGAGAGAAGAAAGAGCTAAAAAAGGTATCAAAGGTAGAGTACCGCTTAAGCAAAAAGTAATAAAAGAATCAGATTGGAAAGACTATCATGGTTCTCATTTAGAAATTAAAAAGCTATTAGATAAAGATGGACCTATGGCTTTTCAAAGAAATATACTACTATTTGTCAAAAGTAAGAAAGAACTAACTTATTATGAGTGTAAAGAGCTATTTATTAATGAAGTACTAGAAAGAGATACAGAGTATATAAATGATAATATACTAGGTAAATTCTATAGAAAAGATTTTTTAAATGAAACTAAGTGAGATAATTTTACACGAAGACGGCCACGGAGATAATATAGGGAGTAAGATAAATATAGCAAGAGCAAAATCACATTTTAAACAAGGTGAAAAAATAGCTGCTATTAATAAAAAAACTGGAAAAGTAATTAAGATTACAGGTGCAAATCAATTTGGTTCACTTAGTACAAAAGAATATGATTTTGCATATTTAAAAGATGTCAAAGAAGACAGACCTGAAATAAAGTAATTATGCTTAAAATAAAACACATCTTGGGGTACCCATCACTACAGTACCATATTCATAAAGGACTCTCTTTACATGAGCATGTCTACCGTTATTCTAGCGAAGCGTTTATTAACCTATTCAAAGAAGCAAGAGAAGCTCATAGCGACGGGAAAATACAGCTTAACGAAGAAGATAGGTACTTAATAGAGAATACTGATATAGGAGAATACGGCGACTATAATGGACTTAGAGTACCATTAGACTTACCAATGGTATCTTCTAATTACAATCCTCTGTTCGAAATAGGTAACGTTATCGATGAAATGATCGAAAATGAAGACCTAATCGACGAAGCAGCTTCTATAGACGAAATGATAGACTTTGATATGATCAAAGAACTAGTAGAGTCGATAGGGGGTAACATAAACATGGACAAATTAAGAAAAGCAGTTTCAATACAAAACGAAAGTTTCGACTATAACGGTTTTGAAATGCTTAAAGCGTCAGTTGATTACATACCCGAAGCTGAATACAGAGGAAAAAAGGTACAGCTTAACAAACCTAAAAGAGGCGGTAGTAAAAAGTTCTACGTCTACGTTAAGTCAAAGAAAGGTAATGTTAAAAAAGTATCATTCGGTGATACTGGCCTTTCAGTTAAGTTTAAAAAGAAAGGTGCAAGAGCATCATTTGCAGCACGTCATAAATGCTCTACTAAGAAAGACAGGACTACACCAGGTTACTGGAGTTGCAATATTGGAAAATACTGGAAGAGTTTAGGTGGATCATCAAACTTCTCCGGTTACTGGTAGACAAAAAACAGTAAAAGGTTTTATATGGAAAAAGTTGTAAGCAGACCTTATTCTGAAAAAAAAGAAGACGGTTATATAATAAGAGAGTTTTCTAACAGTACTTCTTCATTTGAACTTGTATGGCATAGAGATAAGGAAGATAGATATGTTGAATCTTTACATGATACTGATTGGGAATTTCAACTAGATAATGAACTTCCACAAAAAATAACAAAAAACAAACTATTTATACCAAAAGAGACTTATCATCGTCTTATAAAAGGAACTGGTAATCTTAAAGTAAAAATTTATAAAGTATGAAGTGCGACTGTAAAGAATGTAATTGCGGAACATCATGCGGGTGCACCTGCTGTAATTGTTAATTATGAAACTATCTAGTATTATATTTGAAGGCTTTAGAGAAGACGTCTCTATTATGAATGGAGATAAATACTCAGAAGACTGGTTAGGCAACGCAGATACATTAGAAGATTTTAAATCTGCTATAGATAGAATGCCAGACAGTATAGAATATATTAATGTTCCTACCGATACACAGGTATTTAATACTTCAACTACTAGAATTAAACCAAAAGGTAATTGGAAAAAACAAGTTATTTCTTTAGTAAATAAGGTAGTAGGTGAGCATGAAAAAGAAGGTAATGAACTAGAAGGCATCAGAATTAGCTCCTACTATAGTATAGGACCAAAAGGTGCAGCTAAAGATCCAATTTATGTTTCAATTGATACAAAAGAGTCCCGAGAATTCGGACAAGCAATGTCTCGAGGTGATTATGGTCCATTAGATTAAAGATTATGAAACTATCAAAAGTCATATTAGAAAACAATAAAGTAGTAACTAAAAAAGAGTTAGTAATGTCTGAAAAGGATGTTAATACTCTTTCTGAAACTATTGCTGAAAAACTTAATGATTATCTAGATATAGATAAAAAAGAAGTATTAAGGGGCATAGTTAAAGAAGCTATTGAAAAAATAGTTAATTAATAAGTTGTTATTTCGAAAGTAATTTCTTATATTATATATTAAGTTACTGACGGACTATATGGACTACACTTTTCTTCTTGGTAGTATAGAAAATATTTTAGGTAAGAGTTATAAAAGAGCTAGAGAGAACCATGCTTTCAACTGCCCTTTTTGTAATCATCACAAACCTAAACTAGAAATAAACTTTAGAACTAACGAAAAAGGACAGAATCCTTGGGAATGCTGGGTATGTCAAACTAGAGGTAGAACTATTAAGTCTCTACTTTATCAATTAAAGATACCTAGAGACCAAGCTACCGAAGTACTGAGATATGTACCTAAAAGCTCAGAAACCGAATATAGGGAAGTAGAATCAGTTCAACTACCTAAAAAATTTAAAACTTTATATAACGCTAGTAATACATCTATCATAGCAAATAAAATAAAAAGGTACTTATATGAGAGAGGATTTAGCGACAATGATTTTATTAAATACAACGTTGGGTATTGCACAGCTGGAGAATATGGAGGACGAATTATTATCCCAAGTTATTCTGAATCGAATATCCTCAATTATTTTATTGCAAGAACTCATGAGGGATCCTATCACAAGTACAGGAATCCTGAAGTTTCCAAAGATATAATATTTTTTGAAAACCTAATTAACTGGGATCAGCCAATCATTTTATGTGAAGGAGTATTTGATGCTATAGCTATCAAACGAAACGCTATTCCTATACTGGGAAAGAGCCTCTCTAACACATTAATAAAGAAACTTATATCAAGTACTAACAAAGACATTTATATAGCTTTAGACCCTGATGCTAAAACTAAAGCATTACAAATAAGCGAACACTTATTAAGTTTAGGTAAAAGAGTATTTTTAGTTAAACTTACTGATAAAGATCCCTCAGACATGGGATTTAAACAATTTACAGAACTTGTACAAACAGCAAAAGAATTAGACCTAAGTACTCTAATGATGCACAAATTAGATTTATGATAAAGCAAGGAACAAATATTCTTAAAGAAAATAGTAAGAATAGATTACATTTTGACTCAAAGTTAAAACAAATAAACTTTCTGGATAGGAGAGTTTATAAAAGATCGGAAGGAGTATATTACCCGTCCGTAACTACAATACTCCAGTATATGCCCAAAGCTAAATTCTTCGAAACATGGATGAAGGATGTTGGGCATAACGCCGATCTAATAATGAGAAAAGCAGGTAAAGAAGGCACCCAGGTACATGAAGCTGCAGAAAAATTAATAAGAGGTGAAGAAGTACCGTGGATGGACGATTATGGTAATGCAAAATACTCTCAACTAGTATGGGAAATGATATTGAAATTCCATGATTTCTGGACTACTCATAATCCAAAACCTATCTCAGCAGAAGATTTTGTATATTCTGACGAACATAAATATGCAGGTACTGCCGATTTAGTAGTTGAAATGGATGGTGAAACGTGGTTATTAGATTTAAAAACTTCTAATAGTATACATAAGTCTTATGATTTACAACTAGCAGCTTATGCTAAAGCACTAGAAGAAACTAGAGGCATAAAGATAGACAGAACAGGTATCATCTGGTTAAAAGCACATACAAGATCAACTTCTAAAAAGAAAGGAGTCTACCAAGGTAAAGGTTGGCAAGTAAGAGTTGTAGACGATATAGAAAAGAATTTTGAGTTGTTTAAGATGATATATAAACTATACTCTTTAGAAAACCCTACAGTTGAACCTATTTATAATTGTTACCCAACAACTTTAAAACTTTAAAGCTATGAAAAACACTATAACATTATTATTCGTATTATTACTCACCTCTTGTAGTACAACATATAAATTATCAACTATGTATCACGACCCATTGTATGGGCCTGAAGAAGTTGTTTTAGATGTACCAGCAGATGTACAAATAGATACATTATCTTATTCTCAATTAAGACGAAAGCTAAGAAATGATTTTAACTTCAGATACGATTTTGCACAATATGCTATGGACCAACCTTATAGTTGGTACACATCTAATTATAGCTTCAGTTATTGGAGACCATATACATCATTTGATATCTATTGGAATAGACACCAATTTTGGAATGATTGGGCATTTAACTATCCATTCTTTAATTATGGATGGGGATATAATAGTTGGGGATGGAATACTCACAATTATGGATGGTATAGTTGGAATAGACCTTATAGACCATGGAATGGACATTGGAATAGTTGGTACAATGGGCCATGGAGTAATCCAAGCTATAATGTAATTTGGAATAGTAGTAGAGAAAATGTTGCTTATATAAACGGACCAAGAGGTAGTAGAGGTGGAACAAATAGTAACATACAAAATAGTATTGTTACAAGATATAATCAAGGAAGAAACATTAGAAGTATTGATAACAGTAATGAAAACAGTACTATAAATACAATTATTAGTAATCTAAAAGAGAGGTTTGATAATGTTAGAGTTTATACTAAACCTACAAATAACGGTAGACCTGTTATTAACAATAATGGCAGACCTGTTATTAACAATAACAATAATAGTAATATAAGATTTACTCCAAGAATAAATCCTAATAACAATAATAACTCATACAAACCAGTGAACAACACTTCTACTAGACCATCATATAATATCAGTAGAGGAGGTTCTTCATCAGTAGGTTCATCAAGAGGAGGTTCTTCATCTTCAAGTGGTACTTCAGGTGGCTCTTCAAGAGGAGGAGTTAAGAATAACTAAATAATTTCCATTTTCTTAATATTCTTTATATTTATAAGGGAAGGAAATTATTATGCCAAGTAAAAGTAAAGCACAGCAAAAGTTTATGGGTATGGTTCACTCTTTAAAAAAAGGTGATACCAAACCATCTGATGTATCCAAAGATGTAAAGGATGCGGCTAAATCTATGAGCAAAAAGGATGCAAAAGACTACGCATCTACAAAACACAAAGGACTTCCCAACAGAGTAAAGCAAGAAATACTTGATAGGTTAAAAACAGAATATGCATTCTATCATACTCAGACAAGAGCTAAGAAGAGAGAATACGATGATGATAATAACTTAGGTAAGAAGAAGAAATATTCAGGACAACCAGATTTAGAAGAAGGAATGGTTCAACCAAAAAGAGGTCATGACTATTTTCAACTAACTAAAGATGTAGAACTTGATTATATTTCTGGTCATTCAGGTTTAGGATTGAAAGTAACTGGTGTAAGACTACATAATACAATATCTCAATTCAAAGGTAAAAAGGGAGCTTATATCATAGATTATCATGGTAGACATTTTTATGTGGATATGAAAAAGAGACATTATATGGATATTTTATCTATAGGTAACAAATACCAAAAAAAGTTAAAATATAACTCAAACTACAAAAGAGTTCCTCTGGCACCTGAATTTAGCGATTGGAAAAATTATAAATCAGCAGTAAAGAAGGAAAATGTACAAGAAGTTGGTATATTTCCAATTAAAAACTATGTAAAAGGCATAATACCAAAAGGATATGTAAATACTGCTACACCAAAGAATAAGGAAAGGTTAAAAACAGTTATAAGAGATTTAGTAAATACATTAAATCATTTTTGGAAATCCCATAACATCCCATACAGGGTAAGACAAAGTTAAAAAATTATGAAAAAATTATTATTAATCGTGTTAGTAATGTTTGCTGTAACAGCTAACGCTCAACAAAGACAAAGAACAGCGCAAAATGCAAATAAATGCATTCACACTAAGATA
>Ga0098059_1000423_pt1 | contig 27062 bp, 38 predicted proteins | sample 20_taG_FD_92580 | JGI IMG/M metagenome (GOLD analysis project Ga0098059, IMG submission 92580) | Marine viral communities from the Subarctic Pacific Ocean - 20_ETSP_OMZ_AT15318 metaG | ecosystem: Environmental > Aquatic > Marine > Oceanic | place: Subarctic Pacific Ocean | collected 2015-01-19
ATAAACCTACCACGAGTTTGCAACAAGTGTCAGTAGGGGAAGCGTGTCAGGGTTGTGTATAACCTCTAAAAATTAAACAAACAACAACAAGGAGTAAACAATGGGAGCATTTGAACAAACAGAATACGTAATAGGTAGATATAAATCTGCTGCAGAAGCATATAACGAATTAGTAGAAGAAGCAGAATACGAATACGGACATGATGGATACAATGGTACAATATCTACGTCAAGTGGTTTTTTTATAAGAACAGAACATCCTAGATATAATACTAAAAAATTCTGGAAATTTGTAGATAAAACAATGGATGGTACAAAATTTAATGCATGGAATTGTATTGAGTTTAAGGGAGCAACATTAAAAAAAGCAAAAGAAGAAAGCGGCTACAAAGGTAAACGCAATATTAAAGCATTTTACTTTTGGGGTTTAGCAGCAACATAAAAGGGGATAAAACTAATAGTAATTCTCTTAGGAATAAATTAAATTATAACAGGAATAAAGGAAGTAATTATAATATTCATCTTCCTTTGGTACACAAACTGCTTCCTTTATTTCTAATATTAAAACAAACGGAGGTAATTATGAGATGTATGATACATCCAGACGTTAAACCAGAAATGATTGAAACTAGTTATGTAGAATTAGATTCAATTACTGAAGAATATATAACTAAAGGTCACGATGTTGTATATTGTCCACAATGTTTTGAAGATGCTTACGAAACAGGTAAAACTATGCGTATGCAAATGCAAGCGGCACCATTCAGATATGATTTAACTAAAGAAGAATGTAATGCAATTGAAATACAAAACAAACTAAGAGACTTAGAAAATAATCATATCGATAGATGGTTAGAAGGAGGAGAACATAAATGAACAAACTAGCATTATTTGGTCAATTAAGTAAGACATTAGGTTATCTTGCTTTTGGTTTAAACAATGTGTTGCGATTTGTAGGTACAGCAACTAGTAAAGTTGGTAATGTTGTTAGTAATAAACAACGTTACGACATAGAAGTATTAGTTGATGGAGCTACAACAATAACGCACAAAAATCAAACAGAAATACAATTACGAGATTGTCTCGAAGGTATGGATAGATTTGGTGTTACAGAAGTAATTATAAAACAACATATTACAGAACAACAAAAGGAGAAAGATAATGACAACTAAAGAACTACTTAAAGATATACAAGAGTTTCTTGACCAACTTGGTACAGCTAAACCATTGTATATAACTAAAGCTAAAGAGTTATCAAAAGCTATTGATTATCACATGGGAGTTTTAGACAATGTATCTGCAACTAAATGATAAAGGTAGATTACAGTTTGGAATATTGTTAACAATAGACGAAGTAGATACATTAATACTTGGATTAGAAAAGTTAACATCATCACATGCTGACAAACTACAAACAGAGCTTTTTCATTTAAAAGCTAAAGCTAAAATCAAAGGGAAACAAACCTATGGAGAAACAAAAAAACTGTGACCATGTAAACAAAGTATATATTCCTGCAGAATTTGAAAATAATGTACAGGAAAACTTAGTTTGCTTAGATTGTTACAATAACTTACCACTAGAAAAGGAGGACATATGAGTCCAGCATTTATAGATAACATGGTGTACGTTGGAGAAACACCTTGGCATAAACAAGGTACTAAAGTACAAGAAGCACCAACAATAGAAGAAGCATTATATCATGCTAAACTAGGTTGGCAAGTAAATAAACGTAAAACATATTACTTTGATAATAATATACACACTCAAGCAATGCCTACTGGAGGATACTGCACATATAGAGCAGATACTGGTCAGGTATTAGGTAAAGGTGTATCTGAAAGATATGGTGTTTTACAAAACCATGAAGCTTTTGCTCCATTCGAACCATTACTAGACATGGGTTTCAAATTAGAAACAGCTGGTAGCGTTCAAGATGGAAGAAAAGTATGGGTACTTGCTAAATCACCAGAAAAATACACAGTTGGAAATGATGATGCTATAGAACAATATGTATTATTATATACATCACACGATGGTTCAGCTGGTAGTGTCTTTAGACCTACAGGTGTTCGTGTTGTATGTTATAATACAATTGAATTAGCATTGTCAAAACAAGCTAAATGGAACTATTCATTAAAACATACTAGTAGTATTAAAGAACGAGTAAAGAACCTTACAGATATAATAACAAAATCTAACGGTGATTTTAACGCTGCTATTGTTGATATGAATAATTTTAACGAAATAGAAATAGGTCAAGACTCATTAGACTTATACCTTGAAACAGTTATACCATTCTTAAAAGACAGAAACAAAGAATCTAATCCAAAATTAGATATATTTGTACGCAATAATGCGCTACCTGTATATAATAAGATTGTAGATAACTTTAGCAATGGTATAGGTAATAAAGGTAAAACACTTTGGGACGCTTATAATGCTATTACACAATATTATACACATGACAAACAATACAAAGACTGGGTAAGAACTACACAGTTTGGTGCAGGTTATGATTATAATGTTAAAGCATTTAAAGTGGCTCAAAAATTCGTTAAACATTACAATAATCATCAACACATTAGTTCAAATTAGGAGGTAATTAATGAGTGACTTTAAAACAGCAACTATTACAGAAAAACTAAATTACATACAACATGAGTTGAAAGTAAAAAAGTCTAATGTAAACAATTTTGCTAAATTTAACTACAGAACACTAGACGATGTCTTTGAAAATGTAAAACCATTACTAAATAAAACTGGTTGTATTATTACAGTTTCTGACGATTTAGTAGACAGAAATAATGGTACATACATTAAAGCAACAGTTGAACTATCTGATGGAAATGATTCTATATCTGTAGATGCATTTGCTAGAGAGTCTGTTGGTAAAAAAGGCATGGATGACCCACAGATGACTGGCACAGCATCAACGTACGCTCGTAAATATGCTTGCAATGGTTTGTTTGCTATTGACGATACAGAAGATTCTGACAGTATGGATAATCGTAAACAGACATTGCTTAATGGTAAAGAACCTACAAAAGGTCATATAACTGTAGAGCAAAACATCAAACTAGATAGGTTATCACGAGACCCAGCTTTAAAAGGCTCAGGTACTTCAGCAAAGGTTAGGAAGTTAATCGACGAAAACCCTACTGAAGAAAGAGCTGCTAAAGCTATAACTAAACTACAAAATGCAATTAAAAAAGCAAAGGAGACTAAATAATGGCTGGAAGTTACAGACAAGTTGTAAAAGCTAAATCAGTATCAGTAAGATACAATGAACCACCTAAATCATATATGTCATGGAACAATGATATATGTTTAGATGTTGTAATAGAAAAGCAAAGTAAAGATGGTGAATCGTATGATTATACATTCATAATATCTGGTAATTTTAAAAAAGACAACCCTAAGAATCAATGGGGCAGTGCATTTAAAGTTGCTAAATTCTTTGAAGCTGTTGGTGTAAACACTAAAAACATTGGCAGTGACATGGTAATACCTGATGGTTGGTTTGACCAAGCAATAGGTAAAGAGTTTTCTTACATTACATATCCTAGTGATAGGGTAAGAGACGATGGTAAGCCATTCTGGAATGACTTTGATATTGTTATGTCAGCTGCTGCTGGTCAAGATGCTCACAAAGCAGAATTTGACAAGCAAGTAAATGATGGCTGGATAAAAGTCTTTCAAGAACCAACTGAAGAACCTTCTGCTGATAGTTCTGATGTTGATGACGATATGGACTTATAATGTCTAAGCCTACAGTAAAAGGAATATTACTGCAATGGCTTAAATCTCGTATAGATGCTGGTAACTTTCAAGTTGCCAGCCACGAGATTGAGCAGGACTTAAGAGATTATGCTTTACTATTTTACGACACAATGTTTAATGCAGGTACTGCAGGAAGACAGTGGCGTGAATTTAAACGTACTCCTGAGTTAATGAAAGCTATTGATGTAAAGGAAGTTAAACAAGTACAAACAAAAAGCACAGAACACACATGGGAATTAATAACTATCTAATAGAATACGCAATTAATACAGTTGCAAATCGCAAAAAGTTCTGCACACTTGCTGATTTTAAAGACGTGTTAAACAAAAACAAAGGCAGAGAAATATATCGAAGTATGTTTCTTTACGACCCTAATGAAATAACAAAACACGTAGAAGAAAACAACAGTGTAGCCAGATACAATGGTAAACAAGCAATAGATAAGTTGTACATTGACATCGATTTAGAAGGTCAAAAACAAGGTGACGTAACTATAAATAAAGTTGGCATGCTTGTTAATGATATTCTAGAATTAGGTGTAAAACATGAACATATTAACGTATGGTTTTCTGGTAGAGGGTTTCATTTACATTTACCAGACATCTATGGTTTTAAACCAAGCAGCAGTATTGCTGCACAAGTTAAAGCTACAATGCAAAGAGACTTTGCAAAGTACATAGATAATATCTACGATAATACTAGACTTATTCGTGCTAGTTATTCTCTTAACAAAAAATCAAACAGATATAAAGTTCCCTTACCTTTATCAGCTGTAACTTCTAATGTGTGGGAATACACATATGTATTGGACTTCGCTAAATCCAATTCTAAAATGTACGCCCATAAAAAGTTGCCTGATAAGGTAAGTGAGCTTTACCCTAACTTAATTCCTCATATACCTAGTGAGAAAAACGAAAAAGTAACTAAAGCTATATTTACTAACGTAAAATACAAGCCTACAAAACATATTACATGCATACAACATATGTATAATGCTGGATATGTACATGGCTATAGACATAAGCATTTGTTACGTCTTGCTAGTTTGTGGATTACTAAGTTTGGGTTTCCTAAAGAAGCTGTTATGAGCATGGCTAGAGCTTGGAACAATTCATTAACACAACCATTACCTAACGAAGAGGTTAGTACTGTACTAAGAAGTATAACTACTAAAGATGGATACAATTATAGTTGTAGAGATGAAGTGCTTTCAAGGTACTGTGATAGCAAATGTACCTTGTATAGATACAAAGACTTAGATGATAATGTAGCAGCATTTAACTCTAGTCAAATGGCACAAATATTACTAGAATCTTACACAGAAGACTTTACAAATAGGTCTTTTAACATAAAGGAAATATTTCCATTTATGACGCAAGATTATGTAATTAAATGTGGCGAATTAGTAGTACTTACAGGTGATACTAAATTAGGTAAAACTGCATTTTGGCAATACATTATTGCTAATGTAAGTATACCTACTTTATTTCTATCATTAGAAGTACAAGCTAAACTAATGGCTAGACGTTTCTATCAAATAGCATTAAATAAAAGCAAAGAACAAATTGAAAACATGTTCATTGCTGGAAATACTGACAAAATAGAAGAAGCAGTTAATAGACTAGAACATCTAGAAATTATAGATGCTAGTACTGCTCCTGATGTAAGTCAATATGCTGAAATGATAGATAAACATGATGTTAAAATTATCGTTGTAGATACTTTAGACGTTGTACAAGCTAAGTTTGCTAAAAAAGAACCATTGCAACAACAAATATATATAATTAACGCTCTAAAAAACCTTGCCGTCGAAAAAGACATTATTGTACTTGCAGTTAATCACTTATCAAAAAGTGCAAGTTACAGACATAAAGAAGGTGAAGAGTTAGATGTATATAGTGCAAAAGGTGCAAGCGATGTAGCACAAAAATCAGATAAAATTATTGCTTTTATGGGTAATAAACAAAGCAAGAAACGTAAGATTAAGTCTCTTGCGTCTCGTGACGAATCTGATTTCGAAATAGTTACAGCATTTAACTGGAAAACGTTTAGTTTTTCTAAATATGCTTAACAAGAGAAACATAAATAAGGGGAGTTTAATAGCTTCCCTTATTTACAAAACAAAAGGAATACTATGAAAGAGGCAGTACATTTTACTATATTAGGTGTACCAATAGTCAGAGTCGTAAAACGAATAGATGGAAAAGGTGATAACACATATCATAGTAATAGAATAATATTGTTTAATTTATTTTTATTTGGTGCAGGATATGCATCACAAAAAGAAAGTGAACATATACATTTTAACATAGGAATTACAAAGTTTGAATTACTTTGGAGTTTCTGTATAAGAAAAAGGTGGTTATTATGAAAATATACCCTAACTTAAAATCAACTAAGATGCAACAACTAATATCATTACTAGCAGATTTAGAACATACAGATAGACAACGTATGTCTAGCGATGGTCAAGAAATACTTGATAATATATTTGAATTATTAGGTATGCCTAAACATGCTGATGTTATTAGAAAAAACGAGGAGGAAGAATAATGGCTAAACACGAATGGAATGTAACAAGACAAAAAGCTGGTTCTGAAATATGGGTAAGCAACGCTTATGAACAAATTTATATAGGCGAGCAATATAAGCATACTACAGAAAAAGCAGCAAGAATGACTATTTTGATTGCACATATTTGTAAAAACGCATTAAACAAGGATAATCCATATGATAAATAAAGAAAAGTTAATAAAAAAATTAATAGATGCATACGAAGACTATATAGTAGAAGCTTCTATTAATATCCCAGTAGACCGTATATTATTAAATCATCCAGATGGTGCAGAATTTGGAGTTGTGCAAACAGAACTTGGTGCAGAATTAAACAACTACAGAGATGTAATTAACACTTTAAAATTCTGTTTGTTAAACGAAGAACGTTTTCCATTAATAAGACATTCATATGTTGAAGAAACAAAAAAAGAAATGAAAAACGGAGTAAACGACATGTTTGATTTAATGTTAGATAACGAACATCCATCAAACAAAAAATCATGAGTGGCGGCAGAGCAGCAAAACAAAAAGGCAATCGAGTAGAACGAGAATGTGTTAATTTAGCTAAAGAATTTGGCTTTAATTCACGCAGAGCTTGGGGGTCTGATGGCAGGTCACTTGGATGGCACGAAGAAGTAGATATGACTATAGATAAACAAGGTGATTCTGTACCATATAAATTTCAAGTCAAAGCTCGTAAAAAAATTGGTGAACTTTATAAACCTTGTGATGATGTCTATGGACAAATCATAAAGGAAGATAGAGGAGAACCATTAGTAACGATACGTTACAAAGACTTCTTACTCCTGTTAAAAACAATAACAGGGTAGAAGAGATAACTAATTATTAGTTAGCAATACAAATTAATCTTAAACAAACTTGAAAGGATTCTATTTGTATGTGCTGTTTTTTACTAATTAATTCGTTGACTATAAATGCGAGGTGGTGTTGATTGGCGTTAATGCCACCTCAAAAACAAAAGGAAATAAAATGAACAAACTAATCCAAACAGAAATAGAAGATATAACTAGTATCTTAAACCATGTGGAAAGTTTTACATCATGTCCTCACGTTAAAGATGCAGTTCCACTACTTAAAATAAAATACAATCGTATAAAGGAATATATAAATGATTCATATAATAGAGAGTTACTTGGAAAGGACTACTAGGAAAAAAATACTACCTAGAACAAAAGGACATCAAGGATGTGGATTAGAAAAAAAAGCAGATAAATACATTAAACATTGTGAAAAATGCAATAGGTGTTGGGAACCAATATGTAAACCTAATAATTCTAAAAAACAATTTTTATGGTATGAAAACTTTCCTGCATACGGAAAAGGAAAACAAACATGTCCAACATGTCTAAACAATACAAAACATTAGAAGAAATGTTATCTAAAGCAATAGATGGGTACGATAAAATATTAACAACTAACGCAGATAGTGGTACACTTAAACGGATTGCTCAAGAACATTTAGATAAAATAATATGGAATAAACAATAGGAGTAAACAATGAACAAAAAACAAATAAAAGAAATCTTTAAAAACTATAAAGTACAGCTAGGTGCTGGTGCTTTAGAAGTTGTTGAAGACGAATTAAACCGTTATGTAAGAAAAATGGCTGTTAACTGTAACAATGAAAACTTAAAAAGACTTACCCCAGAATTTATGTGGGTAGCTTTAGGTAGAAATGTTGTAATAAAAACAGATGAGTTATAGTATAAACGATGAGGTTGCTACGCTCATACAAAAACGCCTTGATAAAGGTGCAGAAAAATATGGGCGTGACATACCTTTAACTGATGAAAGAGACTTCTTGCAAGAATCAATAGAGGAAGCATTAGATAATGCTATATATCTTGCATGTTTTCTTATACAAATAAAAAAGGGAATAAAATGAAACTAACATACTACGTTAAAAAACAAATAGATAGTGAAGACATTACAGACATTAATATATATGGTGCTGCTATGGCTGATTATCCAGATTTATCTGACGCTTATATCGCAAACATTACCCATAAAAATGAATCTCTTACCGCAGAAGACTGTGAATCGTTACAAGAAGAAAACGATGAATGGTTTTATGAGCTAGCTTTAGAAGCAGCAAGAGAACCATTTATAACTAGTTTACCAGAAGGATATAAACATGGGATATAGGTCAGAAGTGGTAGCTGGTGTACCACTAAAAGATAAAAGAAAAGCACTAGCTATAATAAAAGAATGGGATGCTGTAGGTACAGGTATGCTTGATACGTTTTGGGATAAAAACCCAGATGGAACTAAAAAACCTCTCATGCCATACTTTTATATGCAAGCAGATTACTGGAAATGGTATGACAGTTATGATGAGGTAGATAAATTTGAAAAATTTATACTAGCTGATAATGATAGATTCTTAACTTGCTTAGGAGAAGATGGAGCGCATCATACTAATTATGGTAATTCAACAGACCACGACATATACGTAATGTCAACATTAGCAATAGAAGCTAACATCAAATGGGATAAAACAAAACGCCCTTAAATAACTGTAAAAAACTCTAGGTGAGTGTTGTATTGACTAGACTAATAATCTATCGATATAACGCTCCCTAGTGCCTAAAAACAAGCCCATAGTCGCCTCTGTTTACTTACCTTAAGTATTCAGTGTGCTGTTTTTTTGCACTATTGACTAATCTAAACCCATCCAGCCTCTAACACTTTTAATAGCTCTTCTAGTTAATGGTTCTTGTTTTGGTGCGTTCGGTTGTATTTCACCTCTAGCAACTCTAGAATCATAATCATTAAAAGCATACTTATACAAATCTTGATTTACGCTATCAGCGGCAGAATTGTAATAATCAGTATTTTCAGCTACTCTATCAAAGTTATATTGCGTGTCGTAAGGATGAATAGGATTTTTATCTCTGTAAGTTTGACCATATTGATTAGCCCCATCATCTTTTCCAAACATTCTTTGATTTTGACGCAATGTTTTAAAAGGAGTAAATGGTAAATAACCTTTAAATATATCCCTATCTAACTTGTCTAATAAATTTAGTTTAGGATTAAATTTATCTGCTAAATAATGATTAGGGTCAATATTTTTATGTTGCCTACCAAAATGTGCAAGTTCGTGATTAAGCGTTCCAGCTCCTGAACCACGTCTAAGAAAAGCTTCTCCAGTTTCAGCAGCAAACAAACCTTGGGTATTTTCAGAACCTTGTATTTTATTATATAACTCTGGTCTTATGCCACCATATACAGAAATCATTCTGTCATCAATAGCATCTTTTATATCACCAGAATAAGTGTTTCTACCTGACCTAAATTGTTGTGCATTGTACATATTTGGATTCCAAGAATTAAATGCTCTTTTTACAAATTCTTGGTCAAGCAAATGTGCTTGTCTTTCTATATCTGTTAATCCATTACTCATGTTAATCTCCTAATACTTCTTGAATGTCTTCAAATTGTTCTGTTCTACGTTTTACTCTGTCAATTTTAGATTGAATTTGATTAACAGGTAATCTTAAAAATATTTCACCTGCTCGTTCTGGCTTATCTGCAAATTGAACAAGTTGTCTTATGCCTCTTCCAAATGGAAACATAGTGTAAGCTGTATAAGAACTAAACTTTTCCCAGTCGCCAGTTAGCAGCTCCCACGCAGCATCAGGTATTCTAGCAACAGGAGGTTTCAACAAGTTTAATGCTCCTAATTTGCTACCAAAAAAAGCCATTTCTTTTTCACGTTTATCACCATATAAACTATCTGCTATAGATTGCACTGTATCTAATGGTGGTGCTAATGCTGTATCAAATATGCTAAACATAAATGCATTTGCTAAAGCAAACATAAACATATCTATCATATAAGTATTTTTAAATCTTTCATATTCTGGTGTGTTTTGTTTAAATCCATATAGTTTAGCTTGTCTGTAATACTCTTTTCTTGTTCGTACTGAGTTCCAAACAAAAAGCTTAAATCTTCCCAACACTTTACCAACAGCAGTCCTCATAAACGCAGGTCTTGCAGAGTTTTGATAAAGAAATTGAGTGTTCTCTATACCTTTCATAGCCATTTCAAAAACAAATGGGTCTGCTATTGATAATTCTTTACCTTCAACTCCAAACCTTTTAACTGTTTGCAATGCATGAGCAGTAAACGCATTTAATCTATTGATGCGTTCAGAGTTCTGCATGAAGAACGAGCCATACTTAACCATTAAATCTTTTACACCATACCTATTAATAACTTCTATTGGTGTTTCTTTACGATTTGCTTTATCTTTTATTGATAATATTAAATCACGTTTAAAATTAGCTATGTTTATTCCTGCTTTTTTTAATCCATTAGTCATTTGAGTGTTTATTTCAAATTCATTTTGTATAAAAGCATCTATAACGCCTACTTCTTCTAAATGTTTTAATAAATCTTTTCTATTCTTAGCAAACTTACCATTATTTAATTTAACTACGTCTTTACCGTTGCTTGTTAATAACAAATCATATACTTGTTTGTTATTATAACTACCAAACAAATTATTTAAACCTGCGCTACCTGCAGTCATAGCATTACCGCTAAGTACATTAGTAGCCCATGTGCCAGTATTAGCCAGTAGACTCATTAATTGGTACTGGGCTTCCATCCTACCTAATTCATGTAGTTTACGACTAAAATACTCTTTTCTTGCCTCTTTTCCTTTAGGAGCATGAGTAAAGAAAGGAGCTGACATGTTTTTCTTTTGATAAAACTTTTCAAATATACCTATAACGTTTTCATCTGATGTTAAATAGAACAAGTTTCTTTTATCTTTTAATTTTAATGGGTCTCTACCACTTAACATCCCAGATTGAAAATAAGATTGATGTCCTAGAATACTTTGTAAATATAATTTTATGTAATCTCCCCATACTTGAACATCATTTTTATATATACTATTTTGTAATCTTTTAGATTCTGCTTTACTAGGTTTATATTTTCTATTTTTATTTAACATGTTATCTATTTCATACTGACCTTTAATAGCTACAGCATTTTTATAATAACCTCTAATAACTTTATTAATGTAATCTAAAACAACTTCTGGTCTTTTATCAAAACCTGGAGCATTAGCATCTCTAGCTTTTAACACACTAGCTAAACTACCTTGCTCTGTTAAAGATGATTTTAAATCTGCTTCTGTTAATATAGCAGGTTCTATTAATTCAGAATAACTAAAGAACTCTCCTGCTTGCATTAATTTATTCTCATTAGCTCTAACAAATTCTTTTGATACTTTTTCAGCTCTTTTACCAGCTTCTCTATCAGAAAGACCAGCTCCTTTAGCTTTTTTATAAGTAGTGTCATATACATCATTTGTTTTTTGTTCTAAGTAAAGTGCTATTTCTTTTCTAGAAAATTCATTATATCCAAAATTTAAATGAGGCATATATTTATCTAAATTAATTTCACCAATGCCTTTATATTTTTTTCTTATACTATTTCTATAAGTAAGATTATTATTTTCTGGCTTATTTAATATAAGTCTTTCAAGTTTGTGTTCTTTTTGATACCTTTTAATTCCATCAGTACCAATAATATCAATAACTTCTTTTTTATTTATGTTACCACTTTCAATAACGCTTTTTCTAAAATGCTCTAAATCCATTCTACCTGATTTATCCCATCTCATATATTTATTTAAAACACCACCTGTAGATTTATACCACCCTAAAAAATCTTTATCTAAAATCCACTCACCTTGATTGTTAGTAGCTTTAATTCCTTTAGAGTCGTAAGTGTATATCCATTTTTGCATACCTTCAAATAAATCTTTTCTAGCTGTATCTAATCTTTCTAATGTTCTTAATGTTTTAACATCAGTAGGTCTATATCCTTCTTCTACGTATTTAAACAACTCTTCCATTAGTTTACCTTGCTCACTAACATTAAAGTTTTTTAATATTCTTTCAAAAGGTTTAAACAATTTTGTTTCTGCAAACTTTAAATCTTTACTTACATATCTTTCAGAAGCTTGTAAGTATCTTGCTATCTCTCCAATAGGACTAGTAAAACTAAATATAGGTTTTGTTTCATACTTACCTTTACCTATTTGTACTTTACCAAAATAAGAAAAGTATTTATTAATTAATCCTTTAGTAGATAACTTTTCATCAACAAACCTTGGGTCAAGTAACCAATACTTTAATTTAAACTCTAAATTATAAGGGTCTTGCAAACCTTTAAAATATCTATTAACTGCAATAACATCATTCATATTAAATGTTGTTGCTTCCCTTGGAACAATACCACCTTTAATAATTGATGTAAAATATTCAAACCACTGTTCAAAATTATTTTTAACTACTCTATGTTCATTAAGATTCTTTCTAAATTGATTTACTTGTTCTACTTGCTTATTATTTATAGCTAGTTTTTCTATAACATCACTACTTATCATTTCATTAATAGTTAAAAAATCTTTTTTAGTTGGCTGCTTATCTGCTGCGGACTCTTTCTTAATAGGTTTTTTACGTTCAACACCAACACCTTCTAAATTAACCTTACTACTAGGTTTAATAGTTAAAGGTTTATTATTTAATAATGCAGTATCAGTTTCTGCAGAACGCTCATGCATAGATTCCATTTTTTGATAAAAGTTTTTCTTTGTAGAAAATGGGATAGCTAATGAACTATGTATATCTTTATAGAATGTATTCTTAGCAAACTTAGAACCCGCATATGCTTTTTGACCTGTTATAGGACTTAATAATAAATTGTGATAATAATCAAGAAACAATTTAGGACTTACACCAAAAGCATTTGCGTTTTTTATTAAACGTTTATTAAATGCATTTATATCTGCTTCTACATCTAATTGTATTCCATCCTTATCTAGCTTATGCCTGTTGTCAATACTTAATCTAGACTTTAAATCCTTTACTTCTTTTACTATTGCAGGTATTACTTTTTCTATTACATTTGCTTTTATACCTTTATTGCTAAATGCTTTATGTATATCAATAAAATTTTTATTTAATAATTCTATTGTAGCAAAATTACCTAATGATTTACCTATGTAATCTAAAGCTCTACCTATGTTTCTTTGTTGCTGTATAGCATAACTTATTTGAGCAGGAGCTGCAATACTTAAATCAGATAACAATAAACCAAGATGTTGCTCTATAAACTTTGACATTTCTTTTGTGCTATATCTAGTTAATCCTGTAAAACCTTCTGATTTTATGTCAGCATTAGAATATAATTTTTTGTAATTATTTTGTATTGTTGGGAAATTTAAAAAATCGTATTGAATACCAGCATCATACATTTTTTTTACTATTTGAGGTATAACAGTATCTGCTCCTTTAGCAAATAACTTAGCTTGTACATTATTTATACCATGTCCAACATCATATAAACTCATAGCACTTTTAGCTACAGGAGTTGATTGATACCTAGCGTTACCTAAAACTAAACCTTTAGGATTTTTGCTTTGTTTATCTCGTTCAATCATTCTCCTACTAACATTTTCTAATCTAATTAAAGAATATGTTTTATTATTTTTAACATAATTAGCTCTTTCACCCACAGTTAATCCAAGACTTTTAGATATTTCTGGAGATACATTATTTAAGGCAATGTCTTTAATTAACCTGTAAGATACATTTTTAACTTGAGAAGCAGGTTTAGCAATATTAACAGCATCTTTTATTGCTGCTAAATCACCAAAAGGTGCTAGTTCTAGTATGCCTTTATATCCTATATAATCTTGAGTTACTTCACCAGTTTTTGTATCAATAGTTTCTTTTTTCTTACCTGTTTTAGCATTAAAACTTTCTACTTTAAACAAAGAGTCAAATAACATTTGCCTAAATATAGGGTAAGCTCTTACAGTAGGGTCTGTACTTGCATCAGCTGATTTATTAACAATAGCTGTACCTAAATCTCTAAAAAATTGGTCTCTACTTTGACCTTCTACTGTACCTTTTTTTAAAGATACCTTAGCAATATAATCAGTTAGAGAACCTTTTTCTAAATCTTGATAAGGAAATTCAATGCTGCCTTTATTATTAGCTATAAAGTCTCTCCAATTTTGCATTACTATCTTAGCACTTAAACCATAACCAAGACCACCTTTACCAGCTATACTATTCTGGGCTACTTTATGTCTATATGCAGGGCTAAACATAAACATTCTATTATAAACATCGTCTTCTCTATTATAACCTTTGTCTTTTGGACTTTTGCTGTAGCCTGTAAAACGTTCTCTTTCTTTATCTGTCATTCCTTCTTTTCTGAACAAGTCATTTATAAACTTATCGTAAGAGTTTCCTTTTTTCCAGTGACTTCTTTCATCCTTTACTTTAGTATAGTAGTCTCTTAAATTTTTATTGAACCCTTGGAATATTTTGATGCTGTCTGCATCTTTGTCTGCACCTCCAAGGTATATATTATCCTTGTGGTGTGTGAACGAACCTGAGCCTCTTTGCCCTGTAAAACCCCTAAAACGTAACTGCCTCGTGCCAGACATACTATCAGCAGGAGTGCGAATAACGATGAGGTCAAATGTTTCATTCCACGCTTTAAGGTTCTTTCTGGAGTAGTTCCCAAGATATTGCTCCCAAGCTTCGCCCAATGTGATTCGCTTGTCGATAGTTTCCATAGTAGCTTTGCTATCAGTTTTCTGTGCATTTTTTAGTTTCCTTTGGTATATAGCTTCTAAATCTTCTTTAGGTATGTGTTTATGTTCTACAAGCATACGTTTAAACATATTATCTAAATATAAATCTCCTTCATTTAATCCTTTCTTTTGTTCTTTTGTTAATGCAGGGTCAACAATCTTATTAATTAATTGGTCAGGAGTATAAGCTTTTAACCAAGACTTACCAGCAGTCTCAATAAATGGATTAGCATATCTCTTTACTAAATATTTTTTTAATGCATTATGATAGTTATCTCTAAATAAAACATTTCTAACTGCGTAGGTACCAGCCATAGCTTCAGCTAGTATTTTATTACTTGCATGAAACTCTCTATAATTACTGTTAGAATCAAATTCAAAATCTAAATCTAAAAATCCATCTGTTTCTAATTTCATTAATTTATCCATAAACTTTTTAGCTAATGGAGTACTAGGGTCTTTTAATAATATTTTAGTTACAAAATCCATAGGTAATTCCATAACCCCTAATTCATTTGCTTCAAATAACTTTATAAATTTTTCTATTTTTTTAGGGTCATATTGCTTTACTAATTCTTGTCCAGCCCTACTTCCAGCCAAAGACCTATCTAAAACGTCACTTATGTACTCTTTAGCAAATCCTTTAGCTTGTATATTATTACTTTGACCATAAGCTTGTAAAGGAAGTTCATCTCCTTTTATAGATTTAATAGGGTTTTCATATGTACCTGTACTTACTTGTAAATGCTCTATAGGTAATGTGTGAACAATTGTACCATTAGAAGATAATTTACCAGTAGTAGAATCAATAGATAATTGAGATGATTTTAAATCTCCTCTAAGTTTAGCTCCAGAATTAAATACAACAAAATCTAAGCCTCTGCTTTCCATAAACTTATTCCATTCTGTAGAAGCTCTTTGTCCATTAGACTTAGTAAACAAAGCTGATAATCCTGTTTGCCCACCTATTACAGGTTTTATATGCCCTGCTCTAGGGTCAAATCCTAAAACGTTTAATGTTTTGTCAAAGAATTTATGCGCTATAATTAAACCACCATCTGTATCACTATTACCTGTAGTGTTTATATCATTAACTATTATACCTCTCATTTGTCCGTCAGGATTAGTTTCAGTATAACTAGCTTTTTGCATTGGTGCCATTCTATTAGTAAGCAATGTCATTCTTTTATTTAAATCAGCTACTGATTTACCATAACCTTCATGCATTAACATGTTTTTTAAATTTAGATTTCTTACACTAGTTTGACTATTTACCAATCCATTTAACATAGCGTGATGTAAAATATTACTTACCCATTTTCTTTCGTAATTTTTATCACTACCAAATACATTGCGTTCAGAAGCTTGCCCATCTTTAAATGCTCTCTCTATACCCTTAGCTTCTAAAGGGTCATTAGCCATAGCATTTTTAATCATATCTTTTGTAACAATTACGCCTTGTAAATTATCTACAAAATCTGCTGTTAATAAAAAGTCTTTATCTTTTACTCCACTAAATATATATTTATTTTTTTCAGCTAACGCTTCTTCTATTTTAATTAATTTATCTCTACCAACATTAAATGAGATTCCATCTCCATCCATTCTATGTGACAATACTTTATATGGCTCACCGTTTTTATCTACACCATGTGTTAAAAATCTAAAACCCTTAGCGTATCCTAAATAATCTAATGGCATCTTATCATATTTTTCACCAATAGATACATTATTAATTTGTTCATTCTTTGTAAAATCAACAGATATATTTTTACCTGTACCTTCTATAAAAAATGCAACTTCTTGTGCAGGTTCTGTTTCAGTCCACCATTTTTTACGAAGATTTCTTTCATGCTTCTTAAATGTTTCTGGGTCTAAATTAGATTTTACATCTTCTATATAAGATTCTAATCTTCTATTAGAACCATTTTCTCCCATACTTTTATTTGTAGCATCAATTATTACTTTTTCAAAAGAATCAAAATCTTTGTATACAACAGAATCTTTTTCATTCTTTTTTACATCTTTATAAACCTCTTCAGTAATCTTAGATATAGAATCTTTTTCTTTAGTAAATGGGTCATTAAAATCACTTTGCATTTCTGCATATAGTTGCTCAGAAGTACTTACAGCATTAGCTATTTTACCAAAAGCATCAATAGTCATTCCTTCTCTAGCTTTCCATCTATAATATTCAGCTATCTTTTTATTTTTACCTTTGTCACTGTACGTATTCCAATTAGAGTCTATTGCTTCATAATGTTTAATTGCAGCATTTCTCCAATTAAAGTTTTTATAATTGTGTTGCAACCATCCTAATGCACTACCAGTTGCACCTTCTAATCTTTCAGAGTTTTTAAATGAAGGAGCAGGATGCTCATTTAAAATATAATCTTGAGCTTTTTTATCTATAGTATTCCAATCTTTAGATTGCTCTGGGTCTACTATATCTCTAATATCTCTTGTAAAGCCATTCTTTTTAGAACCCATTATCCATTCACCAGCAGCTGCTTCTCTAGCTGGTCTTGTATTGTATCCAAAAAACCCACCTAACAAATACTCATACAATTGCATCTCTGTGGGGTCACCCCTAAATGTACTGGGTAAACCCATAAACGCAGATGCTACGCTACCTCTTAATATTTTATTTGCTTGATTTACTTGTTGTGGTGTGCCTTTATATAAATTACCAACAGATACAAAGTTACCTATACCGCCAAATGCACCACCTGCTATAGCACCACCTATAAAAGAATCAGCTATAACATCAGAACCTTTCCATATATTACTTATAGCACTTGCAACACCAAGACCTAATGCTTCTGTTCCTATAGCTCTAGGAACAGCTCCTTTTTTTAAATAATTTATTGTCTCTAAACCTCTTTTAGATAATTGACTATCTATAAGATTCTTTGTACCTCTTTGAAACATCATAGGTACAGACATAGCATCTAAGGTATTTATACCATTTTCAATAGTTTTATATAACTTACTGTCACCTTTAATTTTTCTTAAAGCAGCGTTACGTCTAAACAAAGATAATGGAGCTTTTAAAATCCCAGGAGCAAAACCTGCAAGGTGACCTAGTTGCCTAAATATAGCTTCACCTGTATTGCGTGGTTCTTTAGGTACTAAATCAAATGTAGTAAGTCCTTCTATAAACCCAGACTGCGCTTGTTGCACAGCTCTTGTAAGACTAAAATTATCTTCTAGTCTTTTAAAACTTACTTGACTGTTTTCTGCTAAACGTTCCAGCTCATCAAGCTGGTCGTCATTAAACATATCAGGGTTAGACCTGTACGTATTTATAAGGCTTTGTACTTTATAGCCTTCGTAAGGGTTACTCAAAGTATAGACCAGCTCCTGCTAAAGCTCCACTACCCATTAAAATGTTTTTAGCAACATCTTCAGATATTAAAAGTTTTTCAGACATGTTCTTTACTAACTTATTAAAACCTTTAGAAGCTCCTTGACCAGCAGCAGTTCCTTTTATAGCACCCGCTCCTCGTTGACCATATGCTCTCATAGAATGTAACAATGGTGACCTAGAAGCATAATCTCTAGCTTGTCCTACCATTTGTTGTCCTCTAGTTACGTTTGTAGTGCCCATTACAGGTTTAGATAAATACTTAGAAGCACCTACTCCACCTTTATATAAACCACCGATTCCAGTAGCTAAACCACCAAGTGCGCCTACTCCACTAGCAATAGAATCAATCATAGTTTGTCCATAAACGGATTCACCTCTTGACTCAGGTTTAAATATACTGTCTGGTAATAAACCAAAACTAGCAGTATCAGCTAAATTAAAAGCTAATTTACGTAATGGTTTTGATTCTTGTCTAAATTCTTGACCTGATTGTTGAGCTAAAGCAGCAATCATTTCAGCTTCCTTATCTGTATATTTATCAGGAGTTGCGTTGTAGTCTTCAACTAACATCATTATTCTTCTCGGGTCCATTTTACTTTCCTTTACTTATTTAAATTTAAATTCATTAACAAAGATTGAGGTTGAGGATAAAAAGCATTGTATTGCTCTGGACTTAAAGGAGGTAAGTTCTGATAATACTCATCACCTAAATAGTCACTTTGTTTTGGCATAGGATTATTTCTTGTTCTCTCTGTAGAATTACTTTCTTGCCTCGCTCTAGAACTTTGACTTGGCGCAAAAGGATTAAGATTGTCATTAAACCATTGAGCTACATTATATAATTTACTATTTGCATTATATGCCCCTGCTTGAGTTCTATCTTCTTTAATTTTAGTTTGTTTTTCTACTGCTGTTGTTTGAGCTTTTCTATAAGCACCTGCTTGTTTACCAGCTTCTATTCTTCTATTGTAATCTTCTCTATTTCTTCTTTCTATTTCTTCATTTACAGCTTGTTGTCTTTCCATAACTGATGCTCTTCTAGCACCCATTACAGCATTTAAAAGATTATTAGCTCCTTCAGAACTGTACCCTGTGTAACGTTGTTGCATTTGTGGTATTATCATGTTGTTTTCCCCATTCCAAGAAATCCGCCAGCTAATCCAAATAAATTATTACTCATATTATTTCCGTAAGAAGCTTTAGCATTTTGATTTTGCACTTGTTGATTATAGTTAGCCATTTTTAAATACTGATTGTAATCATTTTGATTTTGTGTATTAAACTGTGTGTTTTGCAATTGTCTTGCATCTGCTTGTCCAGCAAAATTACCAGCTTGTCCATAAGCTCCCATACTCATTTGACCAAACTGCCCTGCTAAATTAGCTGATTGATTTTGAATACCTTGCATACCTTGAGCATATTGGTCACCTGCTTGTCTATTATTTATACTGTCATAAATATTTCCCATACCCATCATTCCTCGTGCTGCCATTGCAGAGTTCATTTGATTAGTATTTTGCATTGCTGTGTCAGATACATTTTGTCTAAGATTTTGATACATACTTTGATTGTAAGAACCCATAGGATTCATCATATCTCTATATGTGTTACCAAAATCTTGTCCTAAACTACTTAAACTATTCATATTGTCTGTTAAACCTTGATTAGTATTGTACTGACTATTAGCTAAATCAAAATTAAAATCTTGATTTATATTTTTAGGTTTATTCATTACACTTGATAACAAGCCCATTCCAGCTGATGCTATTCCTAAATATGGACTTGCTGCTGTTAAAAAATTACTCATATTAAAACCACTCCCTGTTGTTGGTGTCTCTGTTTGCTGTGCCATCGCTGATGGATTATTTGTTGTTGTATTGTAATTAGGATTTAATTGAAAATTAGGATTACTGTTTAATCCAAAATTAGAATATGACGAAATATTGTTAGGAACTGGTGCAGGATTAACAAAAGGTTGGTTTTGTATATTAACAGTATTAGTTCCTACATCTGTATTGCCTGATTGCATATTGTACAAAGGATTATTTGTCATATTTATATTATAACCAGCAGGCATACTTTACTCCGTTTTTAATGTTAATGACGCTTTAGCCCAACCTTCACTTGTACGTCCTTGAATTTCATATGCAGTGCCATTATTAGACCTAACTACTCTAATGTCACCTTCTTTACCTGACGACTCTTCTTTATCAGCAACAGTATCTTTACTATTTACTGCACTAATAAGCTCGTTTAAATCATCATAAATTGTATCTACAACTCTTTGTAAATTTGTATCGCTTACTTTTTGTGAACGTTTTTTACTTATCATGACATATCCTTTGTTCTTCTAAGTCTTCTAAATACTAAACGCAATGCATCTACTGTTGCAGTTGTATCTCCTGTAACTACAATTTTTACTTGAGCATGTCGTGCAATCTTTTTATCAGACAATGCTGTATAAATAGAACTATTTTCAACTGTATTAAGAGTTATTGTAGGACTATTATCTTCTGATAGTATTTCAGCTTTATATATTTTTTTATCTGCAGTAGAATCACCCATAGTAAATTTTTTACTATACCATTTAAAATTATCTAATCTTGTAGAATTTGTAGGGTCAAAAGGTTGAATTAATCCATTGTCAGTATCAGATACAAATAATTCATTGTTTTTACCATGCACTGCTCCATACGTATTAAAATCTGTAGTAGTACTACTATTAGTTCTATTCCACACATCCCATCTATTTTTAGGTACTGTATACACTAAACACTGAGGCACGTAATATGTTGTGTTTGTAGTAAATGTAAGCGTTGAAACAGCTGTAGCTGTTGCATTAGTATTTATATCAAATCTTTGGTCATTATCAACACTAGCAACTTTTGTATCTGCAGGAATATGATTTCCTGTCACTACTTGATTTGGAGCAATGTTTGAATTTGCAACGTCACAAGTTATAGTAGTGTCGTCATTGGTTAAATTACAACTATGTGTAAAACTACTAGATGTAAGATATTTATAAGTATACATAAAGCAAAAAGCTTTGCGATAGGAGTCATACGCAATCACAATGTCTCCAGTGTAGTCATTGGCACTATAATTGCACAGTTTTTCTAAAGTTGAGTATGAGTTATATGTATCATCTACTTGATGTGCTTTTTTAATCTTAGCACCTATATCATTTATACCCTGTCCATTATGCAAATAAATACTATTTTTATCTATAAAACACATACCTATTTCTGAAGATACTACACTATTTTGATTTCTACACCCTATGCCTTTTATAGTATCTTCTATATACATGCCATCTGGATTAACTACATATGTTTCATTTTCAGAAAACACATACAATCTTCCATTAAACGATTCCATTGCACTAGCTTTATTAGGTAATAATAAAAAGTCTTTAGCCCAATTAAACTGGTCAAAATTAAATGGTCGAGATTTAAACAGATAGTTAGTTGCATCATCTATGTCTATATGTGAACAATCTGTTATATATAAAAAATTATTTACCTTAGCACTAAGACCATATTTAGGTATTGTATTAAGTAAAACTTCTGATATACCTGTCCTTGATTCATATGAAGCATAACTATCTCTATTATCAATAATATCTTTTTCATAATATTTACCCCAAGATGGACTACTATGTGGCTGACTTGTTTCTGACCAGCCGTATTTTACAGAAATACTATCTACTAATCTAAAAAACGCATTAGGAACTGTTTGAGTTTCCGTTGCTCCATTAGACCTATATATATTTATATGTGTAATTCTTTTATTTAAACCAGCTGCATATACTCTTAACGTAAATGTAATTTGCTTATCTGTTCCATTAAATATTTCCCAAGGAGATAATGGAGTTTCTTGATAACCGTCATATGTAAAACTTGCAGCATAAAATTGTGGATGAGCATTATCAACTCCAGCTGCACTTACAAGTGTGTTGTTAGCAAAATTATTAAAATTAACTTGTGACTGTTTAAAAGCTGTAGCGTTGCTTGTTCCAGATTTTAAAGCCCATTGAGGAGTGTCTAACTTGCTAAATATATTCCATTTGTTACCTACGGCTGATATTATAGCGTTATCCATATGAAGAGTTGCTTGACTATAACTTGATTGCTCAGAGCCATATCTTGTACCATTAGTAGATAATGATATTTTTGATGATACAAATAATTTTGTATAGGCTGCAGTAGTGTGTTGAAAAGCAATAGACATATAAGTAGACTGCGCAGTTTGATTTACAGAATGAGCAAAAGTTCCTAATGCAACAGATGTATCATTATCAGAGCTTATAGGATATAACCTTGCGTAAGTACCGTTTAAAGCTACAGATGCAGTGTAATCACTTTTTATAGCTAAATATACCCAACCTTTATTAGGTACTATTTCACCGCCAGCAAAGTTACCTATAGCTGGTTTACTGCTAGAATCTTTATAAAATCTAGGTCTTCCTGTAGTAATATCTACTCCTCCACTCATCTGGTCATCGTCTGCTGTAATTTTTGTTAGTACACCTACCCAATCTGTTTGCCCATTAACTGTAAATAAACAAATACTTGGCACAACATAATTAATACTTATTTGGTCATCTTCAGCAATGTCAGATTGCCCGCTCCATATAAACGTACCGTTTGCAACAGTGACTCCACTAGTATGGTCTACTCCGCGATAAGGAGTTTTATTTGTTAATGTTTGTGTACCTGCGCCGTTAACAAAACTAGATTTTAATTTATTATACAACCAACTAGCTGTTTGACTAGTATTGTCAGATTTTCCTTTTGCAAACCATATATAACTACCTTGTTCTGATATGTCAGTCATATCTGTAGCAATTCCCGTAAATACAGTGTCAATAAAAATATCCATTTCTTCTGTATCTATTTTTATTAAATGCAATGTACTGCTAATATTATCTACTACCCATAAATTACCATCAGAAGAAATACACATAGCTCTGGTAGCTGTAAAATAATGTTTCGACCTTTTTATTAGCTTACCTGTCGATACTTCTAACTTATAAACATAATTACCATTTTCTGATATGCCGTAAACATAAGTATTACTAGCGTCTGTGACAATTTTATGCATCAAAGGAAATGGACTAGGCGCTGCTAATTCAGCATCTTCTGCTTGTAATCCACTTGGAGCAGAACCTCCAAATTGACCATGTGGTATATTACCTACCCATTTAACATTTTGATTTTGTCCTAATCCTATATGCACTTCTTTGTTATTAGTTTGCATTGCAGGAATAGTACCAGACCCTAGATTACTTTCTACTAAATTAGTAATTGCAGGGCTTCCAGTATATACGTCTGCTATTTGCTTTAAATAACCATCACTATTATCAATATAAGCTAGTTGATGTGTGCCATTATTATTTATCATAGCCATACGTTTTGCATCTACACCTGATTTAATAGCAGTTGCATCAGCTTGTATAGCCATTAACGAACCTGACTGTGCATAAGGGTCTATGTTTTCACTATATACTGCAGCATCATCTGGAATATCTCTATCGTCTGCGTTATAGATATTGCCAGACTCAAATGCTTTTATTTCAAATAGTTCTTTAGGCACCTATTACTTTTCCATTATATGTTGTATGTCCATCATTTATTGTATGAACCATAAGATTAAAATTTCCATTTGTCATAATATCAACTACACCTACGTTATGACTCCAATTAGTAGGTCTACCTTTTAAATAACTCTTAGTCATATCAGTTAAGCATCCCATTGAATGTGCCATGTGTGCCCCACTAATGTGTTGGATACTTGCCTTTTGGCAGTCATGAGTGTGTCCATAGATGACGTTACAGCCCAATTGTAAAGCATGGGTTCTTGCATGAGAGACTCCCATGTAGTGTCCACCGTGGTATGCGTAGAGTTTACTGCCCAATACTTTGAACACTTCTCCGTATTTGTGCCATTCGTATCCTCTTTCGTCAAATTTAAATGCCTTTCTTGACCCATATTGGTCTAAGTAGGGGTTTTCTTGGACAAAGTGGTCAAACCAGAGTTCGTGGTTTCCTTGTGCAAAGATTTTTTTCTTGCATTGTACCAATTGTAAAACTTCATCAATCTCATCCAATCCTTTATTTCCATCTGCTATTTCCTTATCTATTGCTGGTAATTGATATTCTACTGGCGGTCTTTTCTTTTTTGACCACTGCCAATGACTGACTGATTCACCATCAATTGCATCGCCTAATAGTAAAAACGCTGAAGGCTTTACTTCTTTTATTACGTTTAATGCACATGCAAATGCTTTTTTATCGTGGTTTGGAAAGTGTATATCTGGAAAGATAACCACTCTGTCTTTTATTTTCACAGTAAACTCCCATGTTACTCTTTTATTTCGAAGTGAACTAAATCGTCAAAATTATTGTCTTTAGTAGTTCTCCTACCTTGACTCAAACTTGAATCACTCCAATCGCCTCCCCAACGAACATTAATCCCCTTGCTAGCTGCTATGCCTAAAACAAAACCACCAAGGTAATGAAAATCATCTCTAGCGTTCCAATCAATTGGATAAGGTGCAATGTCTACAGCTTTTCCTTGAACATGTTTACCAAATTTGGTTTTGCTTTTACCTTGTGCTACTAACTCATTTTGTCTTTCTTGACTTCTTAAACCCTCTATTACAGTTATATCAAAATACTTACATACTTCATTTAATACTTCTACTAACTTAGAGTCTACCCCTTTTAATCTTTTACGAGACCTTTTTCCAAATTTTGGCATTACTTTTTTACTATGCCTTCAATTATATCAGTAACTAAATCAACAACTTTTTCAAAAAAGATTTGTTCTTTTGCTTCACTTACAAAAGGTATATCAATTTTTTTATTAATTCTTGTTGCTAACGATTCTTTAAATTCATCTGATTGAACATGGTCAATCATACCATCTGCGTATTCTTTTACAATATGGTCTTTAGCTTTATCTATAATACCTGCTAATATCATTTTACTCATTTTATTTTCCTTATCATTTTTATTTTATAACTTAAATAGATTATAGTCATTATTGCAACTATGCATTGTAAAAACAAACTTGCATGTGCTAAAGACAAACTATAATTAAAAATACTTGCTGATGCTACTTTTAAACTATCCATTACTTTTTAATTTTTTTAGTTTTACCATTATGTGTTCTAGCAAACTTATGTGTTTTAGTCTCTCTTATTAATGTACCAGAATAACGTTTGCCACCCCACATCCAACTTACTTTTTTAGCCATTACCATTTTACCTTATTTGCCCAATAAGCAGCACTCATTTTTCCTTTAGCAATGTTTTTAGCATGCCTCGCTTTAAATGATTTTGCTCTTGGTGTGTTAGTTTTATCACCTGTTTTACCCTGCTGCCCAAATCTAATTGTCTTAACTTTATTGCCAACCTTAGCCACAACAACATGTGATTTAGTTTTATGTCCTCTAGTTCTTTTAGGTTTGTTATAACCACTTACTCCTGCCCTAGTTAATCTTGAATCTTTTTTAGATGCCATAATTACTCCTAATGTTTTCCATTTACCCTAGACAAACTTCCTTTTATTTCCGAAACTTGATTGTCCAAATCATTAATTTCCTTCGTAAGTGAATCAAACTTCCTGTCAAGTTTGTCGTCACTCTTATTCCAGCGGTTAATAAGCTTAATAACCATACTTTCCATGTTTTCAAGTGTTTCACTTTGTCCTTTGTTTTCTATTTGTAAGTCTTGCAAAGCTTTGGCTTGTTCATTTCCACGCTTGTTCATTGAATAAACCATGAATACAAACATCGCTCCTACAACGCCTATCATACCTGCTTCTTGATAAACTGCTAAAAAATCCACTACTCTCTAACCCTCCGCAATTCTCGGTTAATAAAATATTTATGATTAAAGTCATCTTCGTTTAAGACTACTTTCTCTTCCTTTTTTTCTTTCCCCAGGATAAGGGATTTAAGTTTAGTTCTGTTTGATACCATTCTAATTGTTCTTGCATTTGTGTTATTTTTACTTCTTCTTCTGCTATATGCTTACTGACAAGGTCTTCAATTCTAGTATTAGCAAGTCCCATTCTACGTTCAAGTTCTCCAATGCGATTTTCAATACGTAAGTAGCCCATAACAACGATGCCAACTCCAACGATAATTTGCCCAAGCCACTTAAGGTTAAGACTAATGCGCATATTGTCGTCAAGTTTAGTGACCCCATAACTTCTGTACGTTTTCTCATCACTCATGGTTTGTAGTACTTATGAAAGTCTTCAGGATTCTCTGCATCAATAACAACAAAGATAGGAGACACGATAGTATTCCCTGTTCCAGAACCACCAATAATTGCATATAAATATCTGCCTTCTTGATAAGGTGACTTAATTGTGTCATTATCAAAAAGATGTAAAAAGCTAGTGTCACTAAACACAGGAACATAAACACCATTAAGTATCTCGTCTGTCTCTATTCTACGATTGCCATTATAATCAATAACTTCGCCTACACTAACTGTCCGATGTGGTTGAGATGGAAACTTACCCATTCCATATTCTTCAACTTGTTGATTGTACCACATTGTAGACGCTTTAGTAATTTTTTCTAAATTTGCTTTTGTTTGCTTTGCTTTAGCTCCTTCACCGATACGGCTATAAGCAGGAGCTGCGGTAGTAGCCAAAGTAGCCATGATAGCCATGGTAACTGCAAA
>Ga0098059_1000424_pt1 | contig 27048 bp, 29 predicted proteins | sample 20_taG_FD_92580 | JGI IMG/M metagenome (GOLD analysis project Ga0098059, IMG submission 92580) | Marine viral communities from the Subarctic Pacific Ocean - 20_ETSP_OMZ_AT15318 metaG | ecosystem: Environmental > Aquatic > Marine > Oceanic | place: Subarctic Pacific Ocean | collected 2015-01-19
CGAGCGTATCTTTGCGGCAATAGACCGTGCCGAAGACTACATACTGGTGCAGTTCTATATTGTTCGAGACGACCGTTTGGGCAACGAACTCTTACAGCGGCTGGCGGCAAAAGCCCGTCAGGGGGTCAGGGTTTATTTTCTCTTCGATGCCATTGGCAGCTTCAAATTGACCCGTCGCTATTTGCGGGTCTGCCGGGAAGCGGGGATAGCAATTGAGTCCTTTCGCACCTGGCGCTGGCGTAAACGTCGGCGTTTTCAAATCAATTTCCGCAACCATCGCAAGGTGGTTGTTGTGGATGGGCGGTGTGCTTTTGTTGGCGGGGCCAATCTAGGTGATGAGTATCGCCACCGCCATCCTCGTCTCAAACCCTGGCGGGATACCCATGTTCAACTAGAAGGACCGGCAGTGAAAGGGACACAGGTTTCTTTCCTGGAAGACTGGTATTGGGCCACAGGTGAGGTGCCCGCCATGAACTGGCATCCGGAGAGTATGCCAAATGATCAGCAGGTGCTGGTGCTGCCGAGTGGCCCGGCTGATCTGCTGGACTCCTGTCAGTTGATGTTCTTACATGCCATCAACAGTGCCAGGGAACGCATCTGGATTGTCAGCCCCTATTTTGTTCCCGATGAATCGATTAGTACTGCCCTGAAGCTGGCGGCTCTGCGTGGTGTTGAGGTGCGTCTTATGTTGCCGGGTATCACTGATAACCGGCTTGTGCAGTTATCTTCCTTTGCCGCGCTAATGGATATGCAGTATGACGGTATCCAGGCTTTTCAGTATCAGCGTGGTTTTTTGCATCAGAAAGTTGTGCTGGTGGACGATGACCGTGCATATGTGGGAACTGCTAATTTTGATAATCGCTCGTTTCACCTTAACTTCGAGATTACTGTGATGGTCAGGGATTGGGCGTTTGCCCAAGAAGTGGAGGCGATGTTGCTGGATGATTTCAGTGGCTGTCGGCCATTGACGGTTGAATCACTGGAAAAACGCAGTCTGATATTCCATTCGCTGACGAAATTGGCAAGATTGTTCTCGCCAATCCAATAGATCGCCACAAAATAGGGTACGATAGTCTCCCATATATCGCTGTTGAGAAACATTATGACGCTGACTGCCGAACTGCTGGGCGAAACGTCCCCCTATATCTATAACCTGGTTTACGATGTCGATGTGCGTCTGCTCTTTATTGAGTGTCTCGACGACCCCTCTGATGAAGAACCGTCCCTGCGTATCGTCTTCCCCGAGGTTATCAGTTATGCCGAGAGCAACCAGCCAGATGCGCTGGATGATGAGCTCATGGATGATCTGGTCAGTATGGACTGGAGCAATGAAAATCAGGTGACAATCCTGACCTGCAAAAAAGAGATTGTTTTGGAGCTGACAGGCAAGCCGTTTACCGAACAAATTGGTTGATCAGGTCGTCGTTTTCTGTGCAGGGGTGAGGCCCTGCAGCGCTGTTAGCCAGTTTTGTCTTCATCGCCAAAGACCTCATTTCGCCAGTCAGGCCCCAGGTTGTCCTCGACATACTCCCTGATAAATTGGCGAATCTTTTGGGAAGGGGTGACATCTTCGTTGGCACACAGCCTTTCAAAGATGGCTTTTTTCTTCGGATCAATCAGTAGTGTCAATCTGGCAGTTCTATTTTCCATCAGGTGATTCTCGCTAGAGCGGTTTTCAGTTATTATGTTAATTGAATGTTAATTTGTCTGGTCCGTAAACTCAATAGTTTCTGCCGCTTCAGGTTTTCCCTATGGCCCATCGCGCGCACCTTTTTTCACTAAAAATCGCCCATGGTTTGCGTACGTCTCTGAGTGATACTCCCTACAGCGCAAAGGTTTTTTTCAAGGATGCCATGGCTGGCATTGCCATTGGCATTATCGCCATTCCTCTTGCCATGGCGCTGGCAATCGCCAGCGGTGTTGCGCCACAGTATGGGCTTTATACCGCCATTATTGCGGGTTTTGTTATTCCGTTGACCGGCGGGTCGCGTTTTAGTGTTTCCGGTCCTACCGCTGCATTCGTCGTCATTCTCTACCCGGTTGTTCAGCAATATGGACTGCCTGGCCTGCTGGTGGCCAGTATCCTGGCCGGTATCATACTGGTTGTGATGGCGCTGTTGCGACTCGGGCGTTACATCGAATACATCCCGGAGCCGGTTACTCTCGGCTTCACCGGGGGGATTGCAGTTGTGATTGCCGTCCTGCAACTCAAGGACTTTCTGGGCTTACATATTCCAGATATGCCAGTTCATTTTACCGATAAGGTATTGGTACTGATCAGCGCTTTGCCCGATTTCTCAGTGTGGAGTCTGATCACAGGGCTGACCACATTGTTGGTGATGCTGCTCTGGCCTCTGCTGAAAACCCCTGTTCCGGGGCACCTGCCGGCGGTCATCGTCGGCAGTTTGGTGGCAATAACGCTAAATCAACAGGGTGCGGGTATTGCCACAGTTGGATCCACTTTCAGTTTTGTTCTCCCCGATGGAACGGTCGGGGCGGGTATTTCATCGGTATTGCCGGATATTCAATGGCCCTGGCAAAGAACGCAGTCGGGCGAGGTACCATTGGTATTCAGTTGGTCCGTCACTCAGGATCTGCTGTCGGCGGCTTTTGCTATCGCGATGCTCGCGGCCATTGAGTCACTGTTGTGTGCCGTGGTGCTGGATCGCGCATCTGGTACCAAGCACAGCGCCAACAGTGAATTGTTGGGTCAGGGCATTGGCAATATTATCGCGCCCTTTTTTGGCGGTATTACAGCCACGGCTGCGATTGCCCGTTCGGCCGCCAATCTGAAGGCAGGTGCGCTGACACCCATCGCGCCAATGATTCACGCCTTGGTGGTGTTGGCTGCTGTGGTATGGCTTTCCTCGCTTTTATCGTTTATGCCGATGGCCAGCATGGCGGCGCTATTGGTGGTCGTTGCCTGGAAAATGAGCGAGACATCCCGGATCGCGCACCTGCTGAAAACGGCTCCGCCCAGTGATGTGCTGGTGTTCGCGGTGTGTTTCTCCCTGACGATATTGTTTGACATGGTGATTGCGATTACAGCAGGTCTTGTCCTGGCGTCTTTACTGTTCATGAAAGAGATTGCGGAAATGACAAAAATTAGCGATATCTCCCGCAATAAAAAAATGATCGATGGTGAAATCCCCGATGGTTGGCGTGTATTGAAAATAAATGGTCCACTATTCTTTGCAGCAGCAGACCGTGTCTTCGGCGAGTTGGCCCAGTTAGGCAAGGGGCAAAAGGGTCTCGTGCTGTATCTGGATGGCGTATCAATTCTTGATTCCGGCGGCGTGGCGGCGCTTTATAAATTGCTCGATACTTGCCGCGCATCCGGTACGCGCCTATTTTTGGCAGACTTCCAGTTCCAGCCGCTGAAAACGCTATCCCGGGCTGGCTTTCGCCCGGATGGTGTCAACTGCAAAATATTTTCCGAGCTTTCCGGCGCTCTGGCCGCCTTGCAGGATGAAGAAAAGTCTACTGCTGTCAGTCGGCCGGCCATATGATGCGCCTGGCAACCCTGAGCTGCAGTCAGGTCAGAACGAATAAAAGGTAATGGTCATCCCGTATGTTGGTTGGATTTCTGTCTGCTCAGGCTTTTCTGCATCGCAAAATATTGTGTGCAAAAGTGGTGCTTATTTGACATGCTTTTTTACGCTTTTAGAAAAGCTTTTTTGGCAATAATGAGCAAGTACTCGGCAAATTATTATAACAAGTAGGGATCTTATGGTTACCTTGCTGAAACGAATGTCGAGACCGGTTTTTGTCTCCATGATGTTATGGGGTGCGGTGGTGGTGAATGCTTGTGCTCTGGACAAAATGGCCTGGCAGCGATTTCCTTCTTCCTGTCAATTCTGCACAAACCCGATACACTTCTCTTTCCCGCCTACCGATGTTGCAAGTAGCCTGGTGTTTGCTCGGGGGAGCTTCCCGTCAAATGATACTTGACGATCTCGCTACAAAAATTAATAGTGAGGCAGCTTTGGATAACAAAAAATGCTTCAGCCCAAGTGCGGTGTTGATAAAGACGAATCAGAATGACAAATATATTCTTGCCATAGTGCTCGACAAGCCCTTCTCCAATAAATAGAGTATTGCCGGGATTTTAAAAGAATTTATAAGTATAACGAGGTATTAATACCCATCTCATGCGGATCATCGACGGACTATCATGAAACACTGCCTGAGCCTTGCTATTGTTCTGATGGTGTTGTGGCTGGGAAATTCTGGCTATTATTCGCCGTTGTTGTTGTCACTCGGTGCGTTTTCTGTGGTATTTGCCGTCTGGGTTTCCCATCGTATGGATGTGGTCGATCATGAATCCCAGCCCCTTCATCTGAGCGGGCATATCTCATTTTTCTACTGTTGGCTGGTGGGTAAGATTATTCTCAGCAATATCGATGTGGTGAAGCGCATCTGGTTGGGCAATAAATCGATCAGTCCCTGTGTTGCCAGGTTGCCGTTGAGCCAGAAGACGGATATGGGAAAAGTCATCTACGCCAACTCCATAACCCTGACGCCGGGCACTGTGTCGATGGATATCGAGGGCGCTACAGTGTTGGTGCACGCTTTGACAGCAGAAAATATAGCCGAACTGAAAGGTGGTGAAATGAATCGGCGCGTTGCAGATCTGGAGCTTTAAATGCTGATTGCAAGTGCAGTGGCAATTCTGGTTGTGATGGTGATGGCGATTGTCCGTGCGTTGCTCGGACCCACGATTTATGACCGTATTCTGGCTGTTAATCTGTTTGGCACCAAAACCGTATTGCTGATCGCAGTAATCGGTTTTTTGTTCGGCCGGCCCGACTTTCTGGATATTGCACTGGTGTATGCATTAATTAACTTCATCAGCATTGTTGGCGTGCTCAGGTATTTTGAATACAGCCGCAATGAAGAAGAAGGAGGGTCTCTCTGATGCTTGCCGGCATGGTGACTGTGTTGAGCTCTACTTGTCTTTTACTGGGCGCTTTTCTGATTATTTCTGGTGCTGTCGGTGTACTGAGGTTCCCCGATTTTTTCACCCGGATGCATGCTGCAGGTGTTACTGAAACGCTGGCTACTACACTGATTCTGCTCGGCCTGATGCTGCTAGCGGGTTGGAGCATTATGTCTTTCAAGTTGCTGTTGATTTTACTGTTTATTCTGATCACGAGCCCGGTTGCCAGTCACGCACTGACCAAAGCTGCGCTCCATGGAAACCTTCAGCCGCTGGTCAATGAGAATAATGAACAATAACTTTGGCATCCCAAACCGGAGGCGGACGCAGATCATTTCTTCTGTCAGATCTCTTGGTAGTGCGCCTGAAGGAATCATGTTGACGACGACGGGAGTGTTTCCATCGAACTAGTCCTGGATATTACGCTGCTGCTACTTCTGGTAGTCACTGCGCTGGCCATTGCCCGGCAGAGGGATCTGTTCGCCTGCGTGATGCTGGCGGGGATCTATGGTCTGTTGTCAGCGAGTTTCTTTGTCTCCATGGATGCTGTGGATGTGGCCTTTACTGAGGCGGCTGTGGGTGCAGGGGTTTTCCCCTTGCTGATGCTGACCGCACTGACCGTGGCCGGCCGTTATGAACAGACAGCCCACAGGCGGCCGCGAGCTGCTTTTTTCCTGGTGCTGGTGACCGGTGCCCTGCTGATATTGGGCACCCTGGACATGCCACCCTTCGGCTCGCCAGATGCCCCCGCACACACTCATGTCGCTGCGCGGTATATTCAGGCATCTCCCACTGAAATCGGTATTCCCAACATGGTGACATCGGTGTTGGCAGACTACCGTGCCTTTGACACCCTGGGGGAGGTGGTGGTGGTTTTCACGGCGGTGGTGGGTGTGCTGATTCTGCTGACGTCGGGGGGGCAGCGTCAACAGTCTTCCCCGGCAAATGCTGTTGAAACAATGCGCAGTCACATGATTCTGCGGGTGGTGAGCAAGATGCTGATTCCCCTTATGTTGCTGTTTGCACTCTATGTCCAGTTTCACGGTGAATATGGCCCCGGTGGTGGTTTCCAGGCCGGAGTCATTTTTGCGGCAGCGATTATTCTGTATGCAATGTTGTTTGGTCTGGCCAAGGCCCAGGCTGCGATCAAGCCGTCGATCCTGCGATTGTTGGCGGCATTCGGGGTTCTACTCTACGGTGGCGTGGGGGTTGTCAGTTTTTTGACAGGCGTGAATTACCTGGACTACAGCCGCCTTGCTGCTGATCCTGTTGCTGGCCGACACATCGGTATCCTCGTTATTGAGTTGGGGGTGGGCATCACAGTGGCCGCTGCGATGATTCTGATTTTTTACGCGTTCGCCGGTTATGCCACTGGTCGAGCCGAGGCTGAATAATGTTGCCAGAACTTTATAACTACTGGGTGGTAATCGTACTGATGATGATCGGTTTTTATATCGTCATCGTGCAGGGCAACTTGATCAAGAAACTGATTGGTCTGAATATTTTCCAGACCTCAGTTTTTATCTTTTATATCAGTGTCGGCAAAGTCGCAGATGGTAGCGCCCCGATCCTTGCCGAGGGCGTGAATGTCTATTCCAATCCGCTACCTCATGTGCTGATTCTCACCGCCATTGTGGTGGGTATTGCCACCATGGCGTTGGCGTTGGCACTGGTGATCCGCATCAAGAATGCCTACGGCACGGTTGAGGAAGAAGAACTACAGGAAAGAGATCTGCAGTGCTGAGTCACCTCCCCATACTGCAAGTGATTGTGCCGCTGCTGGCGGCGCCGGCCTGTTTGTTGCTGGACAGGGCGCGCGCTGCCTGGCTGTTCGCCTGCATGGCCAGTCTTGTTTCAGTGGTTATCAGCGGCCTGCTGGTGTTTCAGGTTCATCAATTTGGTGTGCTGAGCTACAGTCTGGGAGGGTGGGATGCACCCTGGGGTATCGAGTACCGTATTGATTTGCTGTCAGCCTACGTGCTGCTGATTGTCAGTGGCATTGGCGCATTGATGATGCTGGCTGCCAATACGGCTATCAGGATAGAAATTCCACCAGAAAGACAGCCGCTGTTTTATGTGCTCTATTTGCTCTGTCTGGCGGGCCTGCTGGGTATTGTCGCCACCGGTGATATTTTCAATGTGTTCGTGTTTCTGGAAATTTCTTCTCTGGCAACCTATGCCCTGATTGCTCAGGGGCGGGACCGACGGGCATTGTGGGCTGCCTATCAGTATCTGATTGTCGGCACGATCGGCGCCACCTTCATTCTGATTGGCATCGGTTTTCTCTACAGTCTCACTGGCACCCTGAATATGCAGGATCTGGCGAACCGGTTGCCGCAGCTCGAAAATTCCGCCACCGCTTTTACGGCGTTTGCCTTTTTGATGGTAGGGGTCTGTCTGAAGCTGGCGCTGTTCCCGCTGCATTTGTGGCTGCCCAATGCCTATGCCTACGCGCCCTCAATCGTGACCGCATTTTTGGCGGCTACGGCAACGAAAGTGGCGGTTTATCTGTTGATTCGCTTTCATTTTTCCGTGTTCGGTGTCGGATTTGCTGCGTCGGTATTGCCGTTGCACAGCATATTTCTGGCGCTCGGCCTGGCGGGGGTGTTCGTGGCATCTCTGGTGGCGATTCAGCAGCCCAATGTGAAACGCCTGTTCGCCTATTCCAGTGTGGCGCAGATCGGTTACATGATTATTGGTATCGGCATTGGTTCTGCCACCGGATTACAGGCAACCTTGCTGCACCTGTTCAACCATGCACTGATGAAGGGAGCGCTTTTTCTGGCTTTGGCAGCAGTTGTGTTCCGTTTTGGCAGTGCTGATATACGGCATTTTGCAGGACTGGGCCAGCGCATGCCCTGGACCATGGCCGTTATCGTGATCGGTGGCCTGAGTCTGATCGGTGTGCCCGGTACCGTTGGGTTTATCAGCAAGTGGTATCTGGTTCTGGCGGCGTTCGAGCGCGACTGGTGGCCGCTGATTATTGCGGTGCTGCTGGGCTCACTGCTCGCTGTTATTTATATCTGGCGACTGGTGGAAGTTGCCTACTTTTGGAAAGGTGAGGATGAAGTCTGCAGAGAGGCACCGCTGTCGCTGTTGATTCCAACCGCCATACTGGCGTTGGCGAATATCTACTTTGGGATCGACACGCGCCTACCGGTCTATTTATCGGATAGTGCGGCACAAATGTTGTTCGGAGTTGGCCCGTGACAGCACTCCTGGCCCTGCAACTTACCCTGATCGTGCCACTCTGCGGGGCGTTGCTGATTGCCCTGTGTGGCCGTTGGCCCAACCTCAGGGAAGCGGTGACCTTGTCTACAGCTGGTCTACTCTTCTACCTGGTCATACAGGTGTTCGGTGCCGTCGAACGCGGTGGGGACGAGGCTGCTGCCCTTTATGTGGAGTTGTGGCAGATTTTGCCCGGCCTGCACATTGCCCTTCACTCGGAACCCCTGTCGATTCTTTTTGCGCTGGTGGCCAGCGGGCTATGGATTGTCACCTCGGTTTATTCGATCGGCTATATGCGCGCCAATCAGGAAAAGCGCCAAACCCAGTTTTATGTGTGTTTTGCCGTCGCAATTTTCGGGGCTATGGGCGTGGCGTTTGCAGCCAACCTGCTGACCCTGTTTCTGTTCTATGAAATATTGACACTGTCCACTTATCCGCTGGTTGCCCACAAGGGCGACGACAAGGCCCGCGCCGGAGCAAGAACGTATCTCGGTATTCTACTGGCAACTTCCATCGGGTTGTTTTTGCCGGCCATGATGTGGACCTATTTTGTTGCCGGCACTCTGGACTTCCGTCCCGGCGGTATCCTCGACGGTAATATCGGCGGCATCGGTGCCACCATCCTGTTGTTGATGTTCATGTTCGGTATCGGCAAGGCTGCGTTGATTCCGGTGCATCGCTGGCTGCCCGCTGCGATGGTGGCGCCGACGCCCGTGTCTGCCTTGCTTCATGCCGTGGCTGTGGTGAAAGCCGGTGTGTTCACCATCGCTAAAGTGGTGATCTACATTTTCGGGCTCGACTTTCTGGTGGATGTGCCACACGAGGTGATTGCTGTCTATATCGCCGGGTTTACCATTGTGGTGGCCTCCATACTGGCCCTCCGGCAAACCAATATAAAACGTATGCTGGCCTATTCGACAGTCTCGCAATTGTCTTACATCGTGCTGGCAGTTCTGGTACTCACCCCCCTCTCTGAAATCGGGGCTATTGTCCATATCGTCGCTCACGCGGTGGCCAAGATCACACTGTTCTTTGCGGCGGGTGCGATCTATATCGCCAGTAAAAAAACCGAGATTAACCAGTTGGATGGCATCGGGTTCCGGATGCCGATCACCATGGGTGCGTTTGCTATAGCGGCGCTCAGTATGATCGGTGTGCCGCCTACTGGCGGTTTTGTCTCGAAGTGGTACATGATTGCCGGTGCGTTTCAGATTGACAGTTATTTTGTGCTAATTGTGCTAACGCTTTCTACAGGTCTCAATGCGGCCTATTTTCTGCCGATTATTTTCAGGGCTTACTTTCGCAAGGAGTCAGTTGCGCCACCGAAACCCCATGGCGAAGCGCCCCTGCCCATGGTGGGGGCCATCTGTATTACGGCGTTGCTGACGCTGGCGGTATTCTTTCTGAACGGTCCGTTAGTTGCCTTTGAAATGGCAGTGCTGGGGGTGCCCCGATGACCAACCGTAATAACGCACCAAATGACGCGCAAAAAAGCTGGCTCTATCGGCCGGAAAATCATAAAAAACTCTGGTGGGGTTTTGGCTTGATACTGACTGCGACGGTTGTCGTCCAGTTGTTTGTTTCGGTACATGGCCACTTCGGTTTTGACGGATGGTTCGGTTTCAGCGCCGCTTTTGGTTTTGTTTCATGTGCCCTGATGGTGGTATTCGCGAAACTGCTCGGATACCTTTTGAAACGGCCCGACAACTATTACGACGACGATGTTTGAATTAATTTTTCCGCCTGCATTCATCCTCATTCTCGGCGCTTTCCTGATCGGGCCGATAAGGGCTCCGTTGCGGCCGTTGATTGTGCTGGGCGCACCGCTGCTGACACTCTATGCCATCTGGCAGATGGGCGACGGTATTCAACTGACCGCGCAGTTTCTCAATTACGAGATCCAGCTGATTGAGTCGAGCCCCCTACGACGCCTGTTTGCAACTATTTTTGCCATCATGGCGTTTGCCGGCGGGCTGTTTGCCTTCCGCCAGGCGAAGTGGTGGGAGCTCGCCGCAGCCCAGGCCTACGCGGCAGGTGCTATCGGCGTTTCCTTTGCCGGGGACCTGATTACCATGTTCCTGTTCTGGGAGCTGATGGCCATTTTCTCCACCGTTGTGGTGTGGTGCGGCGGTACCGAGGGTGCGAGAAAAGCGGGAATCCGCTATGCCATCATGCACCTGGTTGGTGGCGTACTGTTGAAAATTGGTATTGAAGGTGTGATGGTGCATACCGGTTCTATTGAGATTCAGCCGATCCCGTTAACCAATATTGATGGTTGGCTGATCCTGGTAGGCGTGCTGATCAACGCTGCGGCACCGCCATTATCCGCCTGGCTGGCGGATGCATACCCGGAATCCAGTCCCAGTGGCTCGGTATTTTTATCGGCCTTCACCACCAAAACCGCTGTGCTGGCACTGATCCTGTTATTCCCGGGTCAGCAAATCCTGATCTGGATTGGCCTCTACATGATTTTCTACGGGATCATCTATGCCCTGCTGGAAAACGATATGCGCCGAATTCTGGCCTATTCCATCGTCAACCAGGTGGGTTTCATGGTCTGCGGTATCGGTATCGGTACGGAAATGGCCATCAATGGTGCGTCGGCCCATGCCTTTGCCCATATTATCTATAAAGCATTGCTGCTGATGTCCGCAGGGTCTGTGCTGTATATGACCGGGCGTCGCAAATGCAGTGAACTGGGCGGGCTCTACCATTCGATGCCGCTCACGGCACTGTGTGGCATTGTCGGTGCCCTGGCGATATCGGCATTTCCATTCACCTCGGGCTTTATCTCCAAGTCGATGATCTCCCAGTCCGCCGCCGACCAGCATTTGATGATGGTCTGGCTATTGTTGCTGGCTGCATCCGCAGGTGTTTTTCTGCATGCCGGGATCAAGTTTCCCTGGTTCGTGTTTTTTCAGAAGGACTCGGGGCTGCGGCCCAAGGATCCACCCTGGAACATGCGTGCAGCCATGGTTCTGTTGGCCGTCGCCTGTATTTTTCTGGGTGTTTTTCCGGAGTGGCTCTATCGCCTGTTGCCCTATCCGGTGGATTATGTGCCCTATACGGCATCGCATCTGGTGACCCAGCTGCAATTGCTGCTCTTCTCCGGGCTGGCTTTCTTTGCTTTGTTGCCGTTGATGAAGCGCACCCTGACCATCAGTCTCGACTTTGACTGGGTGTATCGTCGGCTTATCCTGTCTCTGATGAATCGGTTGATCTGTCTGCTCAGTTGCCTCAATACGGCTTTGCGAAGCGCTTTTAACCGGATATTTTCCATCATCTGGACCTATATAGGCCGACACCATGGTCCCGAAGGGATGCTGGCGCGTACCTGGCCAACGGGCAGTGTCGTGACCTGGGTCGTGGTACTGCTTACCGTCTTCCTGCTGTTCAGTATCTATTGAGTCCAATGGATACTGTCTTTCCCCGTTTCACGCGGGTTTTACACCCTGGAAATCAACTTATTCACCGGCAAATGTGCTATAAGGCGCCATGAAAATTCCGAAACGTTTACAGCCTCTGGTTGACGATGGCCTGGTGGATGAAGTTGTCCGTCAGATGATGAGTGGCAAAGAGGCAACCGTCTACATGGTACGCAGTGGCGGAGAGCTCCGCTGTGCGAAGGTCTACAAGGAAGCGGACAAACGCAGCTTCAAAAAAGCAGTGCAGTATCAGGAAGGCCGGAAGGTGCGCAGTGGACGCCGTGCCAGAGCCATGGAAAAAGGCACCCGTTATGGTCGCGAGCAGCAGGAGGAAACCTGGCAGAATGCCGAGGTTTCAGCCCTGTATCGGCTGGCCGCCGCAGGGGTGCGGGTGCCGGAACCTTTCGGCTGTGTCGATGGTGTATTGCTGATGGAGCTGATTACTGACAGTGAGGGCGATGTGGCGCCACGGCTCAGTGAAATCACCCTGTCGAGCCAGCAGGCTCTGGCGGGTCATGGTTTGCTGATGCGAGAGGTGGTGCGCATGCTCTGTGCCGGTCTGGTGCACGGTGATCTGTCTGAATTTAACGTGCTGCAGGATGCGTCTGGCCCTGTAATCATTGATTTGCCTCAGGCTGTCGATGCCTCTGCCAATAATCACGCTGAGTTTATGCTGGAGCGCGATGTTCAGAAAATTACCGAGTATTACGCGCAGTTCGCTCCCGAATTGCTGGAGACTCGGTTTGGCAAGGAAATCTGGGCATTATACGAGGCTGGTGATCTGCATCCCGGTGTGCCACTGTCCGGTTATTTTGCAGAAGATCTGCAAAACGCGGATGTGGCAGAGGTGCTGGATGTGATCAGCTATGCCCTCAGTGAAGAGGAGGAGCGGCAACAGCGTCGTCGTGATGCAGAGGACGGTGATTAATCCTGACTTGCGGTAAGCTTGTAAACAATGTCTGTTCAGCCCGGTTGAGATAGCAGAGAATCATTAAACCTCATTGTTTTTTATAAATATTTTTGGCTACCCCTCGACGCCTTGCCGACAACTGCGTATAGTCCGCAGCCTTCGTTACACCATCTTTTTTCGTTTTACCGCGCCCAGGATATTCCCTTGATCTCGACCGCAAACATCACCATGCAGTTTGGTGCCAAGCCACTGTTTGAAAACATCTCCGTTAAATTCGGTGAAGGCAATCGCTATGGCCTGATTGGTGCCAATGGCTGTGGCAAATCCACCTTTATGAGAATTCTGGACGGCAGTCTGACGCCTACCGCCGGCAATGTGTCCATCACACCGAATGAGCGGGTTGGTACGCTGCATCAGGATCAGTTTGCCTTTGAAAAATATCGGGTCATCGACACGGTCATCATGGGTCATGCGGAACTTTGGGAAGTGACACAGGAGCGCGACCGGATTTACAGTCTGGCAGAAATGACCGATGCCGATGGCATGAGGGTGGCGGAACTGGAGGCCCGGTTTGCCGAAATGGATGGTTACACTGCCGAGAGCAGAGCCGGAGAATTTTTGCTTGGCGCGGGTATTGCCGAGGAACTGCATCAGGGACCAATGAGCGAAGTGGCGCCAGGTTTGAAGTTGCGAGTTCTGCTGGCTCAGGCGCTGTTTTCCGACCCGGATATCCTGCTGTTGGATGAGCCCACCAACAACCTCGATATCAACACTATTCGCTGGTTGGAAGGCGTTCTCAACGAGCGCAAGAGCACGATGGTGATTATTTCCCACGACCGCCATTTTCTGAACGCCGTTTGTACACATATGGCCGACATCGATTACGGTGAACTGCGCCTCTATCCCGGTAACTACGATGATTTCATGACGGCGTCGACCATGGCCAGAGAGCGCCTGCATTCTGAAAATGCCAAAAAATCTGCCCAGATTGCCGATTTGCAGCAATTCGTCAGTCGCTTCTCGGCCAATGCTTCGAAAGCCAAGCAGGCGACATCCAGAGCCAAGCAAATTGAAAAAATCAAGCTTGATGAAGTGAAAGCCTCCAGCCGAATGAGCCCTTATATCCGCTTCAAGCAGGAGAAAAAACTCCATCGACAGTCTCTGATTCTGGAAAATCTCGGTCACGGTTTCGATGGCGAACCGTTGTTCAACAAGGGCAACCTGATTCTGGAGGCCGGCTCCAGGCTGGCAATAATCGGCGAAAATGGTGCCGGTAAAACCACCTTGTTGCGCTGCCTGATGAATGAGCTGACGCCCGACCACGGCAAAATCAAGTGGGCTGAAAACGCAGCGCTCGGTTATTGTCCCCAAGACAGCACGGCAGATTTTGATTCTGATCTGACACTGTTTGACTGGATGAGCCAGTGGCGGAAACCCCGGCACGACGATCAGATCGTTCGCGCCACGCTGGGCCGCCTGCTGTTCAGCGCCGATGATTTCAACAAAAAAGCACGAGTCTGCTCCGGTGGGGAGAAAAACCGTCTATTGTTCGGCAAGCTGATGATGACCGATGCCAATGTGCTGCTTCTTGATGAGCCCACCAATCACCTCGATATCGGGGCGATTGAAGCACTCAATATGGCGCTGGAGCACTACGACGGCACGCTGATTTTTGTCAGTCACGACCGCGAGTTCGTCTCGTCCCTGGCGACCCGGGTGATTGAAATCAAGGACCATCGGCTGATCGATTTTCAGGGCACCTACGAGGACTACCTGGCCAGTCAGCAACCCATGGAGAAAGCGGTGGGCGCCCACTGATTGTCGGGATAAAACTTCCGCCTATGGTTTTTTAGGTCGCTGCTTATGACGCTGTTGTTTCCGAGCCGGTGCCTTTATTCAAAGCGTTTCATGGCGGTGAGCAGGTGCTTGGTAGAGGTGTTGTGATCGCCTGGTGAAGCCAGCAGGCTTTGAACACGTTGCTTGAGTGAGGCGAAGCACTCGATAAAAGCGCGTCTCGCGGCCACCGGATCATTGTCAATCGCCGCCGGATCGGGCAGTCCCCAATGCACGTGTTCAATGGTGCCATCAAGCAGTGGGCAGTCTTCCGCTGCCGCGTTATCGCATACCGTCAATACCACATCAACAACCGGTGCTCCAGCGCCGATAAATTCATGCCAGCTTTTGCTGTGGTATGTCTTCGTGGCACTATCAGCCAGTGTCTGGATCTGTTCCAGCGCCAGCGGGTTTACCCGCCCGGTGGGCTTGCTGCCTGCGCTGTATGCCCGGAAAAGCGGTGAGCCAATCGTATTAAACAGTGCTTCGGCCATGATGCTCCGGGCGGAATTGCCGGTGCACAGCACCAGTATTCGCAACGGAGAAAGCGGGCGACTGTCGGTATCAGTGCGTCGATCCAGATTATCTATTGTCATTACACATTGCCTCATAGATGAAAAATCTGAGCGGTTGATTTCGATGCTAACGCTGCCAGCGGTGGTAACGCTTCACCAGTTTTAACAACCCCTGCGGCACATGGGCTTTTTTCCACTCACCGGCGGCAAACTTGTTGGCTTCCGCCAGGGTGGGGTAGATATGGATGGTGCCCAGAATTTTATTGAGCCCGAGGCCGTGTTTCATCGCCAGTACATACTCTGCAATCAGATCTCCCGCATGCTTGCCGACAATCGTCACTCCCAGTATCCGGTCTGAGCCGGGTCGGCTCAGTACCTTGACGAAACCCTCGGCACAGCCATCAGTAATGGCCCGATCCAGATCATCGATGCCGTAGCAGGTCACCTCGAATTCCACACCCTGCTCAGTGGCCTCCTGCTCGTTCAGCCCCACCCGTGCCACTTCAGGGCTGGTAAAGGTGGCCCAGGGAATCACGGAGTAATCAACCCGGAATTTTTTAAAGCGGCCGAACAGTGCATTGACGGCGGCATACCAGGCCTGGTGGGCAGCAGTGTGGGTGAACTGGTAGGGTCCGGCCACATCGCCGACGGCATAAATGTTGGGAAAGCGGGTCTGTAGAAAGTCGTTGAGGGCAATGGTGCCGTTTTTATGGGTCGTTATTCCCAGTGCTTCCAGCCCCAGCCCCTCGGTATTGGCTTTGCGGCCGATGGCGATCAGAATCTGGTCAAACACCAGACGCACATTTTCACCCTGGTGCTGGGTATAGAGTACTTTGTCGCCACCTTCTACCGTGAAGCGATCCGCCTTGTGGCCCAGCAACAGTTCGACGCCATCCCGGCGCAGGGCATCGGCCACCAGCTTGGCGGCATCGTTATCTTCCCGGGGTAAAATGCGTGGCAGCATTTCCACCTGGGTGACACGGGTGCCGAGGCGGGCAAAGGCCTGGGCCAGTTCACAACCGATGGGGCCGCCACCGAGAATCAACAGGCGGCCCGGGTTGCCGCGGATCTTCCACAGGGTCTCGGTGGTCAGGTAATCAATCTGTTCCAGCCCTGGAAAGGGCGGTACCAGTGGGGCGGCACCGGAGGCGATAATGATATTGCGCGCGGTCAGGGTTTGTTTTCCTTCGTTGCCGGTGATTTCCACCGCCCAGGGGGAAATCAGCCGTGCATTACCCTGGCGGCAATCCACCCCCAATTGTCGATAGCGTTCGACGGAGTCATGGGGCTCGATGGTTTTGATTACTCGCTGGATACGCGCCATGACTGCGGTAAAATCAGCTTCCGGGTACAGGGGGTTCAGGCCGTAATCCGTGCTGTGGCTGGCCAGGGAGGCTACCTGGGCACTTTTGATCAGGGCTTTCGATGGTACGCAGCCGGTGTTAAGGCAGTCGCCACCCATGCTCTCCCTCTCCACCAGGGTGACGCCAGCTTTCACGGTAGCGCCAATATAAGCACTCACCAGACCGCCGGAGCCGGCGCCGATAACGATGAGATTGCGGTCAAAATGTTTGGGTTTTCCCCAGCCGTGATAAACCTTTGCCCGATGCAGGGAGGTGAGTAGGGCTCGGGCAATCCAGGGAAACAGCCCCAGCAGAACAAAGGCACCGATCAGCCCGGGGGATAGAATATCCCCGGCGCTTTGCAGTTGTGCCACCTGGGTGCCGGCGTTGATATAGACGGCGGTGCCCACCAGCATTCCCACCTGGCTGACCCAGTAAAATGTCCAGGTTTTCAGGGGTGTCAGCGCCATTACCAGGTTGATTAGAAAGAAGGGGAAGACCGGCACCAGCCGCAGGGTAAACAAATAAAAGGCACCGTCCTTTTCTATGCCCTGGTTGATGGTTTTCAAGCGGTCGCCAAAACGCTGTTGCACCCAATCCCGCAACAGGTAACGGGCCACCAGAAAGGCGAGAGTGGCTCCCATGGCCGAAGCAAAAGAGACAAGCACCAACCCGGTGGCAAAGCCGAAAATAGCGCCGCCCGCCAACGTCATGACAGCAGCACCGGGAATCGACAGCGCGGTCACGACCACATATACCACCAGGAAAATCAGCCAGCTCAACAGCCGGTTTGCGGCATAGAAGCTGTGGATCATGCCCAGCTGTTGTTGCAAGTAAGCCAGGCTCAGATATCGACCGAGGTCGAGAAAGAAGTACGCTGAAATGGCGATCACCACAAGGGTGATAATGGTCAGTTTCTTGGTAATTCTGTGCACCGGGCACTCCTTTCAATGTTTGAATTCACGCTAGTTTGTGACCAGTCAATGGGTTGCTACGACCCTGTGATTGAGCGATACCAATAAGATGGGCAATCAGGGGTTTTGTTACAAGCGATTTTGACGATTGGCGTTAACCTGGGAAAGGACAAGGGGGTATTACGAGCGCTATTTTTGGTTGAGACAGGAAAAAGATAGAGCAGAGGTGCCTGAACACCCCTGCTCGCTACCAGTTAAATACTGGAGATGGTTCTCTTTTCTTTCTTTTCTTTACGTTTTTCTTTCAGCGTTTTTTGGGGCGGTTTTTTGCTACCCGCCTGAATTTTGCTCTTACTCACTTTGTTCTTACTCATGTCAGTCTCCATTGTTCTGTTGATCGAATATAAGCAAAAAGTGACTGCCGCATAGGGCGATAGAGGAAAATAAAAACTCAGCCTGTCTGTTTATTCTCAACTATCAGCGGCCTGTAAAAGACTGCATGATTATTTCCCTCCATATCTGTGAAAATTTTTACGCTACAGCCAAAATTCGAAAACGATTCATACGGTTTCCGACGAAGAAGGTTATGGTTTCGCCGTGTTTTTTGCCCAGCAGGGCAGAGCCCAAAGGGGAAAGAACGGAGATTTTTCCTTGCGATGGATCGCTATCACCAGGCAGCACAACGGTGATAGTCGTTTCACTGCCGTCGAGCATATCGATGAGGTTGATGCTTGATTCTATTGCGACGATGTTGCCATCGCGGGGTGTGTTGGAAGGTGCATCATAGATGCCCTCCAATTTATCAATCACGTTGGCAATTTCAACCGGACTTAGTGTCAAGGGGTAGAATGTTTTATTCCTCTCCACCGGATCCACCAGTTTTCCGATAAAATTCCGGATGTCTGACAAGAACTTAATATTCATTTTGCACACCAATAGCTTGGGTGCCCTGGGTTATTGATCAGGGCATAACGGTTAGATTTTTGGATGGAACAGGGGGCCGAGCGCGACTAATCAATCACGCTCGGTTAGGAGGGAAAGGCTACGTGGTGTGTTCTTGGGGAAAAATGCATTTTCTTCACAGCTTCCTGTTAAAAGCAGTCTGTGCGTTCAGATCGATTATAGCTTTGCAATATTTATAATCAAGCGTATGGAAGTCGAGGTAGCTGAAGGGGTGGGCTGCAGGCAGTCTGTTGCTGCGGGTATCCAGAAATTGAAGTGATAAACCAAAAAAACCATTTAAGAATCAATTTCTTAAATGGTCTCTTGGGTCCTTCTATGTTTTTGAAAATGGTGCCCAGGAGAGGACTTGAACCCTCATGGTCTTGGTTGCTTTTCTTAATAATATCAAGGAGATATAATTTTTTTAAAATCCTACGCTCCACGGAGGCTCCATGGTGTGCATCGTCGGTGCCGCAGAGCTTTTGGTCAGTATTAATCGTTGGAAGAAATTGTCCGATCTATACACATTGGAAAAACGTGTATAGAGAATCCCGATATCTATACATATTAATAAGGCTTGGCCTGTTGATGTTGGTTGTATGTGTCGAAATTTTCCTAAAGTATCGACATAACTTCTCGATATGTCGATGCCATCGACAAGTACGCGCTAATTCAGCGTAGATGCACGGATCAAATATTAAAAGCAGGAGCCATCAGTTGTTGTTCGTTGCGGTTGATACCAATTTTTGTTGCAGTCTCTTTCCAGCGGCCAACACTGGTCAAAACCTCTTCTTTAATGGTTTGTGCTTCCGAGGCGTTTAGCTGGAAAAACTCAATCACTTCCATGGCCAACTCATAATTCAGACTGTTATCGTCGTCAGTAATACTTAAATGCAACCCGTTAGCGGGCGTCACGGGATTGATATCGTAAGCAGGGGAGAGCACCCAGCCACCATCCCGGTAAATAAAACCGTGGTTTCTCAGATGATCGTCAGTATTCGAGACAGCAATATTGAACACGATACGCCGCCACAATTGGGCTAGGTCATCCTTGGTATTGCTACCATGATCAGTAATGAATTGCGCCAGCTCCAGGTAGCTTGCCTCGTAGTCTCCATCGTAATAACCCAACTGAGTCATCGCTGAGGTAAAGTGCAGTCGACTTTTCGGTGTACGGTCAAAGCGCTTGGTCAGGAAGGTATGGTGATGGCTATTGAATTTGTCGATGCGACACTCTGCCATCTGGACACCAGCATCCAGCGCCAGTTGGTAGGCAACGAATTCCCAGGCCGCAATATCATAGTCATCATGACGACTGGGAAATTTGGCGATCCACAAATGATCGTTCTCGTCGACCACGCTGGCCTTGGGGCGGGCTCCACCCAGGGAGGAGCCGGGTGACATCAGCATGGTTAGCCATTTCAGGTACTCTGGGTCATTGGCATCTCGGTTGTCTTCCACTTGTCGGGCGGCATATTCCAGGTCCCTGAGAGCAGTGATCGGTGGTGCTGCCAGCTTCTCGCCATCGTCCAGGAAGGGGCCATCCAATTTTTTCTTGAATCGCAATGCCCCCAGGCGGTAGAGATCGTGTACACCCAACAGGTAGTCCACTTCGTTAAGTACTCTGGGACGACGCTCCTCCTGGCGAGCGATAATGGCCTCGCGGCGTTTCATCAGTAGTCGGCCCCAGCGATCCGGGCACGAGTCCAGAAAGGTTCTGAAGTTCTTGGCGTCTGCACTGTGCTGGTCGCCGCTGTATAGATTCAGGTCCGGGTCGATCTTCTGGGCAAAGGGCGACTGTAACCAGGCCTTGTTATAGCTGAAGCTGAAATGCTCTTTATTCTTGATGACGGAGGATCGCAGCGTGCCCACCAACATTGGTTCAGCAAAGTCCTCCCAGTCGGCAAAGACGTAAACTTCCGTATCCATGTTTATCTTCCTTTTCGGTTGCTGAGCAGTTCAATGTCCTGCAGCTTGCGCCCCAGCTCGTCATCGCTGGCGACTCTGGCAAAGTTCTCCACCAGCCCCAGTACGCTGAGCACGGCCACATAATGACCAATCGAGACTTTGGGGTCGCCCTGTTCGATCTTACGAATGGTCAGGCGACTGAGTCCCGTTCGCTCGGAGATCAGGGTCTGGCTGTAGTTCCGGCGTTTACAGGCGAGCTTTATATTCTCACCCAGCTGCGCCAGTATTCGCTGGTTCTTTGGGAATACCACAGCACTTCGCTTCTGAGAGGTGATATTTGAGGTCACTATACTTACCAATTTATTCGATAATGGTAAGTATAGTGACCATTCTATAAAAGGTAAAGGGTTTGTTTGGCACCTGTGGTCACCATTTTTGCATAAATTGAATGCTGTAGGTGCCAGTTGTAGGGCTTGGGTAGTGCAGGCGGGGCTGTTGGTGGCTATTTGCGGATACTTCAGAGATTAGGAGGCCCACATGCCAGCCAAGAAGAAACGAGTATCGAAAGAAGAGCATACTTTCCTGAGCATTGAAGTCACAGGCTTCAAAGCTAAGGTTGGTGCTGCCATTAACTATGAAATTCGTGATTCCCGACATGCTGGCCCGGGCACGAAAGTCTATGACTTCTCATCCGATCTGACATTCGAGGGCGTTTGCACCTATCCCGAGAACCGGGCAGGCGCACTTTACTCGATTGATGTGCATGGTCATGAGCTTCAGAAGGATCGCTTCTCCGCGACATTAGAAGATTACCAGGCACGAAATGCTGATCGAAGCCGAAAGTACCGCAAGGTCCGTGGGGAATCGCGGCCGGTTTTCGACCCCCCAAAAGGCGTGGGGCTGGTTGAAAAGCGTCGCGGCGAAAACGCTTGGCGGGGCTTTTTATGGGTTCCGCCAGCAACCCTTAATGATATGTTGGTCTTGCTGCCTAGTATCACTCCCCTCTATCTTGTGGTCCATGAATTGCGTGAGGGGCGGCAGCGTTGGGTGGTGGACTTAACTCTGCAAACCTACGACCCTGTCGAAGAAGAGGAAGTTTAAATGCATAGCCATGCGTTACTGTTTCTTGGCATCCTGACCAAAACTGGACACAAACACATGCCGCTGCTCTTCGGCAGCCTGTTCCACCCAGCGCCCATAGTGGCGCATGATCATTTCTGTGGTCTTGTGTCCCATTTGCTCGGCAACAAACAACGGGTTTTCACCGCCAGATAATAACTGGCTGGCATAGGTGTGTCGGGTTTGGTAAGGATTGCGGTAGCGTATACCCGTTAGCTTCAGGATATGCTTCCAAGGCCGCTCCAGGTGTTCATAGTCAACAAATGGTCCGCGATCCATAGGGCGGACAAAAACAAAATCTCCACCGACAAAGCTGTATGGCTTCTGGTTTTTCAGTGCTTCCAGCGCTCCGGGCAGTAAAATGAGTTTTCGGTTGCCGGCCTGGGTTTTGGTCTCTTTGAGTTCACGTTCTACGACGACCCGTTGTACGTGGACTAATTGCTTTTTCCAGTCAACATCGCCCCATTTGAGGCCGAACAGTTCAGAGGTGCGCAATCCACTGTAGAAAGCAAACTGTAAAAAGTTACCGATACGCGGATCATAGTTGTGCGCTGCCTCAAGTACAGTGTCAATCTCGTCCTTAGTAAAAGGGTCAACCTGGTAATCGGTTTTTGCCTGGGAGCGGGGTACCAGTTTGCTAACTTTAATTTTGTCTAACGGATTGCGGTCGATAAGGTCATCGTTCAATGCCCTGTCTAACACGGCCCGCAAAGGGGTGAGGTCGTTACGGATGCTTTTCAGTGTGCCACTGCGGTTGCGAATCCAGTTGCGGATATGCTGCGGCGTTAGGTCGCGGGCGCGAATATCACCGAACTTGGGGTAAATATGGGCCTGGCAACTTTTCCGGTAGCACCGAAACGTACTGTGCGGGTGTGTCTTTTCAACATCTTTTAGCCAGTCGGTAAGCAATTCTCCGACAGTAATCTTGGAGACTGTGTGCCCAAACAGAGCGGCGCGTTTTGAATTGGGAAAGTAGTCATGGTATTGGAAGGTTTGTCGCTCAATAGCATTTTCGACTTCGGCCTTTAAATTAATGGCATAACGCTGATCGCTTTTACGATCTGGATTCAGGCTGGAAAGCACTTCCTTACACGTTACGCCACGGTATTGAAACTGAATTTCAATGGCCCGCTTACCACTAGCATAACTCCTTATCCTGACTCCACGTGAGAGTTTTTGAGATCCTGTTCTATCCATTGTTCAACCGCTTCGGTATTGATCCACAGTACATGGTTCCTGACCTGGCAGTGTACACCCTCCAGCCATACCCCTTTCTTGCGCCGGGCATGGACGGCATGATGCGTGTCGCCGGTCAGATCGCACCATCGTCTTAGTTTGATCCATTTAATACGCGCCGTTTGATTAGATGCCTCTTTTTCCATGTTGTCGATACCTCACTGACAGTATTTGAGCGTATAGACACTATGAGGCGATCATTCACAATTAACGACAGTTTGCTTTTCATAGTCAGAAGAAAATTTTCACCCGCTTCATTAAGTTTTGAGCGCAGCGCCTGCGTCCTGCGCTCCTGACCCGCTGGCGAAGCGTGGGGGTAGCAAATGGCCAGTGGCTCACCGGAAGCCGCAGCTAAGTGAGCGAGCAACGCGAGGGAATCTGAACGGGTGAGGAAGCGCGAAGCCTTGCACTTGCCATGCGCGAGGGGCAAGGCCCCTTAGCGCGCGTTAGGGATTGAAAGGGCGCGAGTTCCCGTCAGGGAATGAGCGAACAGCGAACCCGGTAAAGCCCGTCAAAACGCCCTCTATTTATCTGAAATGCTACATACCATTGATCAATGACAGCCAGATTTTTTTAAATCTGGCTGTATATCTCCGCGTCACTGGTCTTTGCAAAAGAGTAGTGACGCGGAGCGCAAACCCAGCAACCACAGCCCTAAACCTATCTTTCTCAACCTGATGAAAGGATTATTACGGATTTTGAAGCGCTAAATGACTAATCTGCCACTACCGCAACAAACATACGTGTGGTTATTGCACTCTCAATAGCAAACCGTCCTTCGGGACAACAGGGCTTATACGTTACCTCACAAAGGAGCCATAGCCCGCAAGGTGTTTTCATCGGCATGCATCATGTCATGGTGAAGACGTAACGAAAACGACGATAAAGGAGAAACACAAGCAGCAAAAACAGCAGTCTACAGTGGTGGGAAGTAGCAGTGTATTTTACCTGATCCCATCATTGTCTTTTCAGGGAGTGGTGTCCCTTGGCTTTAGGAGAAAGGTGCAAGCCTGTATCCCTTTGCAGCTCATTACTGCAAAGCAGCCATTAACACTAACCAATGAGTCTAACACCAACGCGCTGCTGCCTGTTCCAGATTATTCCTCACTGTGAAGAACGGTCAAGCGTCCGTTCTTCACAGTGACGCAGACAACACCGTCCGTTCAAAACAGACGTTTACAGTGACAGAACAGTCAAGAATAGACAGTCTGTAGCGCACATAAAATTTTCTTCGCGGTTGGTAAAGTAAAGCCTCGCTTTAGTCCCCAGTTATTTCACACTGACTCTCCAGTAATTAATGGGAAGAGGCTGATGCGACAACTGAACTACCAACTCAAGGAACTATGCAAGAGTAATCGTGATGGCAGCTATACCACCCAGGTAAACCGGCATGATATCTTGCAGAAAATGGCCGATGATCTGCATAAGCTGGGTTATCGTGGAATGCAGGCAAGCTCACTCAAGCAAAAGCATGTTGAAGCACTGGTTAACCAATATAAAAACGAAGACCTGTCTATCGGCACCCTAAAAAACCGGTTGTCTGTGCTCCGCTGGTGGGCGAATAAAGTCGGTCGGCACCAAGTCGTCGCCAAAAACAATGCACACTACGACATCGGCAAACGTGAGTTGGTGGCCAAGGCTTCCAAAGCGCAGATTCTTGACCACAATAAACTCAACAGAATTACTGATCCTCACATCAAGATGAGTCTGGAGCTACAAGCGGCCTTTGGTCTCAGAAGGGAAGAGGCGATCAAGTTCAGTCCCCGCTATGCTGATCAGCAAGATCATATCCGCCTAAAACCAACCTGGTGCAAAGGCGGCAGGGCCAGAATCGTGCCTATTCGCACCGATTACCAGCGAGATGTACTCAGTCGCGCCCACCAACTGGCCGGTCGAGGTTCACTGATTCCCAGCTATCTGATGTATGTGCAACAAATGCGACGGTATGAGAAACACACTCAGAAAGCGGGCCTTTGTAAGATGCACGGCCTCCGCCATGCCTATGCCCAAACACGCTATCAGGAACTCACCGGCTGGCCAGCCCCAGCCAATCAAGGTCCAACCAGTAAACAACTCACCCAAGAACAGAAACAAACTGACCTCAAGGCCAGACTCATTATCTCCAAAGAAATGGGCCATACTCGCGAACAAATCACTGCTACATACCTTGGCCGTTAGCACAATCCTCAAAGCATATGCTCTTAGGGCTTCGCCCTGGCCGCAAGGCCTTCCCACCCTCGCCGGGAGGCAGATGGGCCAGCGAGCTGTCCCATCCACCACAGGGTATACAAGAGTCCCGGTTCAAGGACTAACCACAGCGCTAAGTTCTGGCGATTGGTGTCTCGGATTCAACCTGACTTTGTTGAACGAAAAAATAGGTTGAATCGGTTTGCTGATGTTTAGGTGATGTAAGGTTTTTTTGAGGAATTAGAGGATATGGCTGTTCAACACGGAATATGGAAAATCGGTAATAAACCCCAGGCGCTCAAGCCGATTCGGATTGACTCAGAAGATTTGTTAGAGCAGCAAATCTTTGAAGATATATCCATTCTTAATGACAGCTGGCTACTGATTGGCCGCCAGGTTTATACGGATTTTGGTAAGTATATTGACCTGTTAGCCATCGATGCTTTTGGTTCGATCATTGTGGTCGAACTGAAAAAGCATAAAACGCCACGTGATGTGGTTGTTCAGACAATTGATTATGCTGCCTGGGTGGAAGACCTTCCCACCGAGCGCATTACCCAAATTTATCAGGACTTTGCCGAGCAGTATCAGTTGCCGGTTAAGAGTTTTGATGAGGTGTTCCAAGCTAAGTTTGGCAGCAAGCCCGTTGAGGATGAAATAAACAGCTCGCACCAGATGGTAGTGGTCGCTGCAGAGCTGGATGCCAGTACCGAGCGGATTATTAGTTACCTGAACGATAAGGCTAGTGTCGCGGTTAATGCTATGTTCTTTTCGGTTTTTGAAGATGGTGATAATCGGTATTTAAGTCGTTCCTGGATGATTGACCCTGGTGAGACAGAAGAACACGCCATTAACGTGGGTCAGAAAAACGATTGGAATGGAGAATATTATGCCTCTTTTGGCGTGTTTGAGAATGGTCGTACTTGGGCAGATGCACAGCAATATGGATTTATATCTGCTGGCGGTGGGCGTTGGTATAGTAAAACACTATTTAAGTTAAGTCCCGGTGATAGGGTTTGGGTCAATATCCCAAAAACGGGCTATGTCGGTGTGGCAGAGGTGACGGGCAAAGCGGTAGTCGCCGATGACTTTATTGCTCCAGAAATGGTTTTGAGTGGCAGTTACAAGCAGGCTTCAGAGTACGGGGAAGATAATGCTGAATATATGGTTCCTGTACACTGGATTCATACTGCAGAAGAGCGAAGCGCTATTAATGAAGTTGGGCTCTTTGGCAATCAAAATTCTGTAGCACAACCCAGAACATCTAAGTGGGATCATACAGTAGAGCGCTTAAAAACACTGTGGAACATTAGCTAGTCTGATGTATAGGCGTGTTTAGGTGACAGGGAATGTTAATGAATGGTTTACTCATACCCTTCGGAATCGATCGTGATTCAGGAGAGATTGTCGAGCCTGAAGATGCACCGCGTGGCAGAGCCAGTAACTGCCTATGCCCAGGTTGCCAAGCCCCTGTCCTTTCTCGCCACCCAAAGAAAAATCGCCGTCATTTTGCCCATGATTCAAAGCACGAGTTAGCCAAACCTGAAGAGGAATGTCCGTTTAATTCGGCGGTGGCTGTAGCGATGATGGCAAGGAAATTGGCAAGTTCCCTATCAGGGAAAGTCCTTCACACACCTGTATATGAAGTTGTCCAAGAGTATGCGTGTTGCAGGGATGCCGATGTGGTATTAGTTGCTAATGAATCAAGGGTAACGATTGAAAGCGCTTTCGCTAATGCTTCGGAATGCTCCCATCGCTTTGATTTAAAATTTGTTATTGGTGGCTATCCAATATTTGTTGATTTGGTTTACAAAGGTAAGCCGGCCATGATGTTGTGTGAACCTGATCTTCAGGCTACTAGAGCCGGTGTGTTGGAGATCAACTGCGACAGTTTTTCGATTGAGCGTTTAAAAGATGATCGAACAATGCGTTTTTCGCAAGCGGTGGAAGAGTTTCTTTTGGATGCGGGGTTTAGGGAGTGGCGAGTCCATCCTCGTAAAACAGTGGCAATTCAAAAAGCTCAAGACGGTCACAAATGCCGAGATAGATACGCTGATTTCAAAATGCCAATCGTTAGCTCTGTGCGTGATACGAGTAGTTACTCATCTCCCGAGTTTAAGCAAAGCTATTTGGCTGGCAAGCGATTCTATTGCGTTATTTGTGATCAGGAGTGGGTGCATTCAGCTGATTCAAATTGGTGTTGTCCAAAGTGCAAAAGTCATCTTTACGCGAGGGAGGTTGTAGAATAGCTACTGTCAGTGGCAAAAGCGCGCTCCACCCACGCTCCATAGGCGCTCCATTTTTGAGGCTAACGGAAACTATGAGGGGCTACGATGCAAAACAGTAGGCGCAGAAAAACCGATTAAAAATCATAGTCTTAAGCGGTTTTTCGTGGTCTTTCGACGTTTCTGATTATGGTGCCCAGGAGAGGACTTGAACCTCCACGACCTTGCGGTCACTAGCACCTGAAGCTAGCGCGTCTACCAGTTCCGCCACCTGGGCATGATGGGAAGCAGAAGCTGCTTCACCAGCGGTGCGAGACTATAGAG
>Ga0098059_1000426_pt1 | contig 26907 bp, 20 predicted proteins | sample 20_taG_FD_92580 | JGI IMG/M metagenome (GOLD analysis project Ga0098059, IMG submission 92580) | Marine viral communities from the Subarctic Pacific Ocean - 20_ETSP_OMZ_AT15318 metaG | ecosystem: Environmental > Aquatic > Marine > Oceanic | place: Subarctic Pacific Ocean | collected 2015-01-19
ACATTTTTACCTTATCAATTAACACACTTAGCAACACAGGTAAGTAATGATTTTTCCAGTATTTATAAAAAAGAGTTTGATTTAACTATTCCTCAGTGGCGAATAATGGCTAATTTAGCGCAATCAGGCCAAAGCACAGCTAAGCAATTATGCATTCAAGCAGATATGGATAAGTCGACAGTATCAAGGGCAGTAAAAACGCTAATTGATGAAGGGCTTATTTATAGCGAGTTAAATAAGCATGATAAGCGCGCTGCATTTTTGATGCTAAGTGATAAGGGCATGGCTTTATATGAAAAAATAACGCCACAAGCATTGCAGTGGGAGCGTGCATTATTAAGCTGCCTATCGGATGCTGAACAGCATCAGCTAATCGCAATTTTTGATAAATTAAAAAATAAATTACAGGCATAAAAAAGCCCACTAAGTGGGCTTTTAAATACACTAATTTAATCAATCAAATTAGAACGTGTAACGAACACCTACACGCATTTCCCATAAAGAGGCATCGCGTTGTACAGACTGTTCAGCACTACGTGCACTGAAGTTTGAGTAAACGTATTGACCTTGGTCATTAATATTTACTTCAACCATCTTATTACCCACGAAAGAACCTTTTCTTAACACACCCCAATCATCGTTTAACATATTCGTTAAGTTATCGATTACGAAGAATGCTTCACCTTTATGGCCATCCATAAAGCCAGGTACTTCTTGAGTGATTTTAAAGTTAAATTTAACGAACCAATCAGAGTTCTGTTGGTTACGACCAGTGATTTCACCACGTTTAAGACCTTCAGATGCGATAAAGTCATTAAACTCATTGATTTCATCAGCACTCATGTTGTAGACAACGTTTGGATCATTTTCAAGTGGTACATACAATAATTGACGCGCGCCATTAGAGTTTCTATCACCAAATTGAATATCGCCCGCACCCGTGTCGCGATTACTCTTGTAGGTAAAGCTATATGGTAAACCTTTGTATGCTTCACCAAATAGGTTAAAGCGGGTGTTATAACCATCGAAGAACTCGTGTTTATAACCTAGGTTTAATGTAAAGCGATGTGGGATTTCGTAATCAGATGATGCCACGCCAGGGTTACCTGGGTTTGATGTTGCTAGGTTACCGTAGTTTGAGCTGGCTACAGAGCTAGTCATTGGGTTTACATCATCTGCATCAGTGTAAGCGTATGAGAACTGAACGCTAACGCCATTATCAAATGCTTTACTTACTGCAGCAGATATAATTGAAGACTCACCACTATCACCATTCACATTTGTTAGTAATAGTTCACCACTACGATATTTACCTGGATTTAATGGATCTTCTTTTCTTTCATAGATAGGACGACCATCAAAAGTAGTTTTACCAGAATCTTGTAAAGCAATATCTACAAGAGTCGCTGCATCTCGCTTCTTAGTGTAAAGATAATCCAAAGCAATAACATAGTCGTTTTCTGTAGTATATGTAGCACCTAAAGAGTACTTCCACTCTGATGGGATTTCAAAGTTAGGATCTACCGCGTTTGTTGTAGCATCACCCGAACCAATTTCAGTATTTGCTACTTTATCAAACATATCTTGTGGAACGTCGTAACCTGGAGTACCACCATTTACATTTGGCGTATCAAATAGGTCAACTAGAGTGACTTCATCATCACCAGAACCAACTTTATAAGAATTACTGATATCGCTGATATAAGCACCAATATTGGTGATACCATCATTTGAATATGAGTTAGACAACCATACATTAGGGTTACCGCCTGAGAACAAACCAACACCCGCACGTACTTCTAGTGCATCGGTTGCATACCACTCAAAACCTACGCGTGGTTGAATTAAATCAATACCGTCAAACGTTGACTGATTGCTAAAACCGTAACGATTAGTGAAATTCTGATTTAATGTTGGTTTGTCATCGCTTGAATAGCTGTCGTAACGAAGACCAAATGTTAATGATGCATCGATATCTGAAAAGCTGTATTCATCTTGTACATAAAATGTATTTTGTGAATAAGCAAAGTTAGCAGCTGCATCATTTGGGTTATTCGTACTTGCAGAGTTATTATAATAAACTGCATTAGCAATCCCATTTCTGTATGCGTCAATCGAAGCAAAACGCCATTCACCTTCAGTATGTTGTACGAATTGGTTAAATACTTCTAACTTTTCATACTCAAAACCAGCGGTAATCGTGTGCTGATCAAGGTAGTAGGTACCTGAGAATTTAGCTGTTGTGGTATCGTAGTTTAAATCATTTGATTGACGAGAGTCATCAGGACCAACGTACACCGTGGCATTATCTGTGCTGATTTGGAACTCACCAAAACCGCTTGCTGCGTCTAAAGATTGAACGCGAGCGTCAAGCTCTGATTTACCTAAACGAACTTCAGTTGAAAAGTTGTCATTCCAATCAGAGTAAAGTGATGCAACGATTGAAGTGAACTCTGCGCCTTGCTCATAAAAGTGGCTGTCAAATGCGAGCTCATCACCATCTGCATCTGATTGCGATAAAGTAAAGCCATCATTGTAGTTATAAATTAGGTTAGCACGGTGGTCATCGTTGATGTTCCAATCTAGCTTCACTAAGATTTTTTCATCTTCTACTGGTGAGCTAGCTGGTGTTGCACCGGCTTCGTAACCATAAACATCACGTGTAATTTGTTTAATTTCATCAATTTCTGCAGAAGACACTAAAGATGAATAGTTAAACTGTTTAACACCTTCAAGTTTTTCGTAAGAAGTGAAAAGGAACAGCGTGTCATTAATTAGCGGTAAACCAACATTAAAGCCATAACGTTTTTCACTGTAATCGCCGTTATCAACGTCATTACCTTCAATCTTATCGCCTTTCATCGAATCGTTAGTGTAATCGTAGAATACACCACCGTGAATGTCGTTGCCGCCAGATTTGGTAACTGCATTGATGTTACATGATGTAAAACCACCATATTGAACATCAAAAGGGGCTAATTCTACCGCTACTTGCTCGATTGAATCAAAAGAGAATGGAGCGCGAATAGTAGGGTAACCGTTTGAGCTTAAACCAAAGTTATCGTTCATACGAACGCCATCAAGGGTTAAGCTGTTAAAACGTGGATTACCACCACCACAGTTGATTGAACCACGGCTATCATCGATAGCAACGCGAGGGTCAATACGAATAATATCTTTTAAATCACGGTTAATAGCTGGTTGATTTTCAAGATCGCTTAACGTAAATGTTGAAGCAGGGCCCGTACCACCAGACATAGTGCTAATAGGGCGACCAGTTACTACGATTTGTTCAACATCTGAGATATTTTCAAGTGAAGTATTAACAGGGTAGTCGCTACCAATGTTCAAGATAATATTATTGAACTCTTGGTCAGCATAGATGTCTGAGTCTACGATTACTTTGTAAGGGCCGCCAACACGAAGACCTTTAGCAGTAAAGTAACCAGCGTCATTTACTTCAGTTGTTTTAACAGAGCCTGAAGGAACGTGTAAAATAGTAATTTTAGTTCCTGCAGCAGGGTTACCGTTAGGACCCTTTATTTGACCTTTAATTGCAGAGGTTGTTTCGTTTGCAATTGCAGCACCACTCACACCAACACATGCTGCTATAGCAAGTGATAGAGCTGTTTTGCGAAGTTGAATTTTCATTTTATTTTCCCGTGTAGTTAAATAAACTTTTAATAGCTTTTTTATTTTAATTTTGGATTAAGCGACCGCAAAATACACTTAACCCAAAATACTTACATAGTGTACCTCATTTGTTTGTTACAAATAAAATACAACTGTAATTTTTTTATTATAAAACACTTTATTTATGAAATTTAGCATTTTATCTATGTTTCAATATTTTACCGTGCAAATAGTAAGTAGTTTTTATGACAAACAGATGAAAAGTGATTTTTTCCATAAAAAAAGCCATTACATGCATGTAATGGCTTTTTTAATTTTACGAGTTTTTGATGTACAGGCTATGTATTAAAACTTATAGCTAACACCAATTTTAGCTTGCCAAGCAGACGAGCTAGTTTGATATTGGCTATAGTTACGAACATCAGCGCCATTAAATCTGCTATCAATTATATAACGACCTTGATCGTCTAAGCCGCCAAAGTCGTAAACTGCTTGGTCAGAGAAACCTAAGCGCTTTTCTACGCCCCAATCACTGTTTAATAAGTTAGCAAAATTATCAATCATAAAGTAAACCTCACCGCTATGACCTTTTGCAAAACCAGGGATCTCTTGTTTAACGCTAATATCCATAGTGGTAACCCATGGTTGCGTGCCTGAGTTACGATCTAAGATTTGACCTCGCTCAGAAATACCCGCTCTATTAAGTAGTGTTTCAAGTTCACTCCATGATAGCCCTGATTCATCCCAATTTACATTGGTATCATCTGCACCAGTTGGAATATACGCTAAATAAGCTGAGCTTGAATAAAAGTCACGCGTATCACCTAAGTCACTATCTTGATACATACCCATAGTATAGCTAAATGGACGACCAGAGCGACGTTCGAAATACACATTAAATCTTGTGGCATAACCACTGAAGAACTCAGTGTTATACGCTAAATTAACTTTAAAGCTATGCTCTACTTCATACGCACCACGGGCAGCAAAGTCTTCATTTCGGCTCTTAGTGATATTGTACTGATAGTTGCTTTGTGCACGTGATGAAGAACCTGAAGACGCTTCTGTTACATCTTGATGTGCATAGCTTGCTGAAATATAAAGGCCATTTTCCCACTCTTTAGCTAGTGCTGTTGTAATAATAACAGAACGACCATCATCAGTTGAGTTAGTCATTGCTATATCAAAGTTATCAGCTAAATCACCGCTGTAAATACTTTCATAGATGATACGCTCGCCGTCGGCCGCTACACCTACAGGTTTAATGGCGGTGTTATGCCACACAGCTTCGTTTTCTTTTTTGTGATAAGCAATTTCTGCTTGCCATTTAAAGCCTTCACCTAGTAATTCAGAATCAAAGTCGTACTCAAATCCAAGTTGTGCACGAATACTTGACGGTAGTTCAAAGTTAGGATCAACATAGTTAGTGCTACCTGCACCTTGAACTAAAGAGCCTTTTATGGCATCTGGTACTTGAGTGATATCAGCTTGATTATTAGCATAATAATCGTTAATAGCACTTTGAGGTGCATCTACAAAAGTAATGCCATCGTTTTGGAATGAGTTATTGTACCAAACGTTAGGGATACCACCTTGGAAACGACCTACACCACCGTTAACTGTTAATGCTTCTGTAGCGTAATACTTAAAGCCAATACGCGGTAGAATAATATCTAACCCATCGAGGTTTTCTTGATTGCTAAAGCCATAGGTGTTTAAAAAGTTTTCGTTGAGTGTTGGTTTATCATCAGAAGATAAACGCTCATAACGAACACCTGCCGTTACTTCTAAATCATCACCAACATAAAAAGTATCTTCAATGTAAAGTGCTAATTGATTACGGGTTGCGTCGTAAGCAGTGTCATTAGGGTTATTTGTAAAGGCATTGCTGTAGCTAAAATCGTATTTTCCTTTGTAGTTACCTACTTCACGATTTTCGAAACCATTAAAGTTATCAAATTCCCATGAACCGAGAGAGTTAGCTGCAAAAAGGTTGTATAAGTTTAACGACTCATATTGCATACCAAAGTTAATTTCATGCTCGTCCATTAAATAAGTGGCATCAAGAGAAAGTGTTAAATTTTCTGTTGCTGAGCTATTTGCATGGCGAAACTCATCTGTACCAAAGTTATAAGAAGGCCCGCGGAAGTATTCTTCAACTTTAACGCTACCAATATCAGAATTTGTTAAACTTCTCGATGATACATCTTTGTATGCAATACCGATTTCAGTTGAAAAGTCTTCATTCCAATCTGAATATAGCTTGGTAGCAAAGTTATTAAACTTGGTTGCGTAGGTATAACGACTTGATGCAAACTGAACTGATGTGCCACCAGTACCAAAGTTTGTTTCATCTTTGTCATCTTGCCACTGATAGGTAAAATCTAAGCGATGATCATCAGCAATGTTCCAGCTTAATTTTACAAGTAATGTTTCGTTGGTGTCTTTAGGGTCGCCTCCAAGAGAGTCTGTTAAGCCGTATTCGTTATTTAGAATATTAAGGAAACGGTTATAGCTTTCTTCACTCACATCGTATTCGTTGGTTGCGCCTGAACCTTCAAAACCATAATCTAAATCTAGTTCACTCGACCATTTGTTGTAGTTAACAAAGTAAAATAAGGTATCGTCTATAAGTGGGCCGCCAACATTAAAACCGTAGCGTTTTTCAGTTTGATTAGGTTCTACTTGTTCAACAATGTATGTGCGGTGACCATCGTCATCTAAAACAGGGCGGTTATCAGCAAACACTTGAGATATGCTGTCTACATCGCCAGCAATATCTGGTGTCGATGTTTCGTAAAAACCAGAAAACTTAAGTTCGTTAGTACCTGACTTAGTTACCGCGTTAATAGTACCACCACCAAAGTTGCCTTTAGAGGCTGAAAATGGAGAAACATCAACAGATATTTGCTCAATCGCATCAAGGGCTACAGGGGGCTGCGAAGTAGGGTAGCCGCCTTAACTTAAACCAAAGTCGTCATTTTGGCCAATACCATCTACAGTTAAACCATTTGTACGTGGGTTGCTACCGGCAAAGGTTAGCTCGCCGCTACCATTAATACTAGCAAGTGGGTTTAAACGTGCGATGTCTTTAATGTCACGATTAAAGCTAGGCATATTATTGATAGTATCTTCGCCAAACGTACTACTAGAGCCACCTGACTGTTGTACAATTTTATAACCAGAGACTTCAATCTTTTCAATGTTTAGCGGCGCTAATTGCGATGTTAATCTGTAAGTTTCGCCAAGGTTTAAAAAGATGTTTTCAACGGTGGTATCGTTAAACGTATCAGAGTCGATGATCACAGTGTAAGGTCCACCAACACGCAAACCATTCGCAATGAAAGTACCACTTTCATTGGTCGTTAGTTCACTAATTGTGCCAGTTGGTTGATGAACAACCTTAATTTTAACGTTTGCAGCGCTCGCACCTGAAGGTGTGGTTATTTTACCACGCATTGCAGATGAAGTGTCAGCAGCCATAGCGCTTGTTGAAACTCCTAGAGCTAGAATTACAGCCCCAGTTAATTTCGAAAGGCGAAGCTTAGTCATAATGTTGATTTCCCATGTAGATGATTTAAGTTAGAAACTAAATTTATTTTTGTGTTTGCTGTGTTAAGGCCATTTTTGATTGCGTGTTAGCAGGATCAAATAATGTATTTAACAATCCAGCCAAGCGAATTCCCGCTTGTTGCAAGCGTGTTTTCACAATAGGGGTGTTGTTGTAGATATAGTCGTAGCTAATCTGTTCTTCTGTTGAGTCATATATTTTTAGGGCTAAGTTGTGCGACTCTTCAAGCCAGCTTGCTGGTGTACTTTGTAAATATTCACTAATTAGCTCGCTGTTGTTGGTATTTATAAACTGAGCGTATTCAGTAAAAGATAAGTTTTCGTTTTCTACTAACTTGGTATCCCATAAGCTATGAAGATTGGTTTGTTGGTTAAAAAAAGAAACCTTAACGCGATTGCCGCCTCTATCTTCTGCTCTTCCTGCATGAAATGGTTGATGGCTGTCGCCGACTAAGTGCACCAAAAAACGCAAGCTAAACTGTTTGGCCGCAAGGCTTGATTTATCATCTTTCAACACGCGGATAGAGTAGTGAATGCCTTCTAATATGTTTGTTACTGATTCTTTGTGTTTAGTGTGGTCGTGGTCAAAACTAAAGGTCGCGTTGTCATCAGCATTAATGTAATGCCAACGAGATGATTTTTTTTGCCAAAAGTCACCTGGTGCAGATCGCATTTCGTCAGGCCATGTTGAAATCTGAGCTAAAGATTCGCCGTTGAGATAGGGGATAAGTGCAGTCTTAGTAGTTTCGCTTATGTGCGACTCTGCAATTTTACCCACTACACGATGCCCGTTTTGGCCCCAAGCATTACAATCTGTGCTTGCAAATATTGCACTAATTAAAAGTGTTAAAGAAAGCGAATATTTTACATTTTTGTACATTGAAGCATCCTAGTTAGTGTGACATTTATTTTGTAAACGCTGATAAGGTCAATTGTCCTCATTTTTTTGGTTGATAGAAAGGACTCAATAAAATTCATATTTTCTTGTTTAAAATTGTTTTTATTCAATGGCTTGGGTTTGACAGGTAAAATTACCTGTTGTAATAAGTAATTAAAATTGTTCAAATGAGCTATTACTCTAATTTAAATGGGTGTTTTTTGAATATTAAGAAGTTAATGTTGCATAAAACAGCGATTGTTATATTTATGTTTCTGGGCGTGTTGCTAAGTTGGTTTTCAGGTCAAGTTATTGTGGGCGAAGAAGATATAACATTCCCAGTGATAATAGAGACATCAACGACATGTCAAACAACGGCAACGGCTAATAAGAGTCAACTTATAGTATTTACCCCCTCAAAATACGTTGCTCAGTTACTTACTCAAAATCTCTGTGGCGACAAAGTAGTGGCAAAACAGTATGGCTCTGTCATTGGCTATTGGGGATATAGAACCGTTGATAGCTTAGAGTTTGTAGGTAAAGGTATTGCAGATTTAATTTTAGCGAAAAATAATATCATGGATGCGTTTAAGGCTGAATCTACTTACAACTATCAGCCTGTGGTTGGCTTTTCTGATTACACTGCATTTTTTATCTCTTCAAAAGAAAAACCTAAGATCAGCAAACAATATTTTTTAGATAAAAAAATCGGTCTGTTAGATTATCCAACGAGTCGCTCAGGACACATTTTACCCAAGCAAGCCTTTAAAGAGCTAGGCCTAAACATTGCTCAGCTAAAAATAACCTATGCGAGTTCACACAATGAGTTGAGAGAATTATTGGCGAACGGGGAAGTAGACCTTATTGCCTCTTTTTGGAGAGAAAGTGACAGTCAGCGTTTTTCAAAAAATTATATTACGCCTATTAGTAGTAATGTGGCAGGCACCCGTTGGTACTTAAAAATGCAGCATAACAATACTGATTTACTCTGTGCTGTACAGTCTCACTTATTGAGTATGTCTAAGGAACAATCGTTTCAATATTATCAAGATGTTGAGCCATATTGGCAGTGCAATAGTTACCCCGTTACCTTTATAGGGGAGTCGTAATGAATAGGTTAATATGGATAATATGCACAATTTTTTTATTCTTGGTTTTCTCGTCAGTATTTTATTTTTCGACAATACAAAAACAACAGCAAGTAAATAAATTACAAATAATACAAATAGAAAAACGAATCGCTTTAGACTTACCTTTGTTAGATTTATCAAATGAGCTGCTTAAACACTCAGGTAATAAAGCAGCTTTACTTAATTATATTCAAACCTTAAACACCTTTATTGATAGTACCGGTATTGAGGTTGTAGCTATAACGCCAAAACATGAATTTGATGCTTCTTTAAAAACTTCCACAGAGTTTATTCGAGAGTTAAATAGTAATAATGGTGTGGTGTTTATTGTTTTGTCTTTGAGGCAGCCGTATTTTACGCGTGATGTGATAGCTATTTATGGGATGCTTTTTATTCTTAGCATATTACTAACATACCTAATAAAATTAGCATATATCAACAAAAATGATGATAAACAGGTTATTCACGCAGAATCAAATACTACAGAGTCAAAACCATTAACCCTGATTATTGATTTAAAAAGTAAAACCTTATCTAGTAGCGTTTCTTTGGAGCACCAAGTGGCTTTGGCAAACAAACCTCTATGTTTTTATTTAGCGCTTGTTGAATATTGCACTAACAATCCAGAGATCAAGCTTAATCATAACAAGAATGTACCCGAGGAATTGATAGAGCTTGCCAATAAGTATTTCTATCGTTTAGTTGAGCTTGGTCATACAGTAAGAAAACGTCCAAACTTTAATAACAGTCTAGAGAAAACATTAAGTGAAATTCGTGCGGCACTGGATGACGTGTTAAATGATTGCCCTGAACAAAAGGGATTATACTACCCACCGAAAGCATTTGGAGAGGGCTCACGCTCACGAATGCACAGTTATGGGTTAGCAAATGTGGGTCAAGGAAATATAGAAATAATAGGAAAGTAATCGTGCTTTGCTACTTAACCATAACTCTGATTAAGAGAGCTTAAATTGGTTTGGTTAGCACATAAACCTCAACGATGAGTGTCATGACTATATCAATGACACTCATCACTGTTCAATACAGATTACTATTTAGGTGCAAACTCATGTGCATCAACAGGGCTGTGCTCTGCAAAAAATCGTTTTAATGCCTGAGCGTCCGTTTCATCGGTGCTTACGAATCCTTTCATGTGAGTAATTTTAGGGTAACTATCGCCACCAGAAGCATTATATTCATTAATACTCATGCGGTATGTTTTGTTTATATCAAGCGGCTTGCCGGCGATGAACACGTTAGTTACTTGATCCTCTTTAAGCTCAAAGGCTAAGTTGTGGTATTGCATGTAGGCTCCAGAGTCTGGTGGGAAACGCGTCACGACATTTAAATAGGTTAAAATATCATTGCCTTTGAAATCGATATAAGCGACACGGTTTTTAAAAGGCTGTACTTTGAGTATGTCTTTATAACTCACGTCACCCGCATTGATGCTATCGCGAACACCGCCACCACTGATAATGCCAAAATCGGCACCTACGGTATTCATTTGCGCTTGAATAATAACGCGGGCAAGGTTAGTTTGCTCAAAGCGTACTTTATTTCGATCTCCCTCGAGTCTGTCATTCACAAAGCCAATTTTACCTTCAATTTGCTTTGCCCCTTTTTGTTGGTATGCCGCTAAAAAGGTTTGCAGTGCTGGATCTGGTTTAATGTAATTTGCAGCAAGTACGGATTTTACGCTACCGTCTTTTTGCTTTTTATCTACGTATAAATTAACGGGCAATAATTGATAACTTAGCAGTGATAATTGACCGTTTTCTAATTTAAACTCCGCTTTACCCACATACTTACCCCATTCATGGGCTTGCATTATCCAGGTTCCATTTTGTCGATCAGGTTTACAGGCTAAACCTGGCTTAAAATTCTCATCTGTGACATTTTCTGCAGCCATACACACTGGCTCTTGGGAATGGCCACCAATAATCATATCAAGGGCATTTTTATCTAAAGAGCGGGCAAGTGTGACATCACCTGGGGCATTTATTCCATAATTGGCATCTACATAATGCCCCATGTGCGTTACCGCAATGGTAATGTCAGGATTGTATTTTGCTTTTAATGTTTGGGTAAGTGAGGCGGTTATTTCAACCGGATCTTTAAAATCTAAATGGCCAATGTATTGCGGGTTACCAATTTTAGCGGTGTCTGTCGTTGTTAACCCAATTACAGCAATGGTTAAGCCGCCTTTGTTGAATATTTTATAACGTTCAAAGATAGTTTCATTAGTTTGTTTATCAAAGATATTAGCTGATAAAAGAGGGAAATTAGCCCATTGCTGTTGCTGTCTTAATACACTTAATGGATTATCAAACTCGTGGTTACCTAGTGCCATTGCGTCATAGCCAATTTTCGACATGCCTTTGAAATCGGGCTCAGCAAATTGTAGATCTGATTCAGGGATACCGGTATTAATATCGCCACCTGATAATAATAAAACCTGATGCCCTTGTGCTTTTGCATCGGCTCTTAGCTGGTCGATTAGGGTTTTACGCGCAGCCATACCATATTCGCCTTTTTCATTATGCCAAAAGCGACCATGATTATCATTGGTATGAAGAACAGTTAAATAGTGTGCTGCAGGTTTATTGACTGAGTCACTGACACAGCCATATAAACCAAGAAATAAAATGAGAAAAACAAGAATACGCATAAAATACCTATCGATTAACAAAACTCAGTATAGTAGGCGGCTAGTTTAAACTAGTTCGAGGTTAAAAAAACGCACTTATTCATATTTTTCAGCCAATGAGACTTCACGTTGCTGCTCTACAACCCGTTTTCTGCGTGCGAGCTCATCATGTGCGTATTGAGATTTTTGATGATTTACATCAATCATCCATTTCAAAAAGCTGACGGGAAGCTGGGTGTATGGTTCACCTTGGTGTAGCCCAAAGTCACAAATAGTCGTGTTGTTTGCCATTATATTTACTCCTATCACTGTGTAGGCTGATAATAACAAAAAAAGAGTGATTGATAAGGGGCTTTTTAAGTACCTTGCTAGGCTTAAAGTTAATTAAAAAAGAGTCACCGTGATGTACACCAAGGCACTCAGACAATTAACTCTCCATCACGTGTTTAAAATTAAAATGTAAACAGTTGTAACTACAGTGTAATTACTTTGATATGAATTGTAGCGTTAAGTGCTTATGTATCGATTTATAAAATGAATAACACTACTCTATGACGCCTAATGACAATAAAAAATAGGAATAATAATGAAGAAGCTTATCTTAGCGTCAATTTTAACTGCAGCGAGCTTTTCAAGCGCAGCAACCATAGTCGAAATGCAAACGAGCCAAGGAACGATAGAAATTAACTTGTTTGATCAACAAACACCTAAAACAGTAGAAAACTTCCTAAGTTATGTTAATGATGCAGCGTATAACCAAACAGTAATACACCGCTCTGTTGATAAGTTTGTCATTCAAGGAGGAGGTTTTACTTTTTCTGACAAAATGGATCCCATTACAACCAAGCCAGCGGTTATTAACGAACCTGTTTACTCAAATGTAAAAGGCACAATTGCCATGGCAAAGCAGGGCGGCAACGAAAACAGCGCCACTAGCCAATGGTTTTTTAATATGAGTGATAACAGCCAAAACTTAGATTTACAAAATGGTGGGTTTACCGTTTTCGGACAAATAACAGCACAAAGCCAAGAAACTTTAGATAAAATAGCGGCCTTAGTTCATTGTGCAGAGGTACCATTGGTTGGTATTACTAAAGAGCAATGTTCAGATGAAAATGTGGTTATTAGTAATCAAAACTTAGTATCAATACAAACGGTGGTTGTGCTTGATGACGATCCTAATTCAGCACAAAATTTAACACCTAAAGAGAATACATTAATTGATAACGTAGAAGTGACACCACCACAAAGTTCAGACTCTAGTGGCAGTATGGCATGGTTATTAGGCGCACTATTGCTTGTAGCACCTAGGTTAAAACGCACTAAATAAGCCGTAAAAATAACGGCGACTTATCATAGCCGCCGTTTTTTAGTTAGGGTCTGTTGATCTTTGCGGATTACAATTTGTTCAAACTAGGGGCGGTTTAATCGCTGCGCGAGGTTTGTAACCTAGTGGGCTAAGTAAAAACCGAGCAACAAAGAGTAAACCGCCCCTAGGCAGAACCCGAAGGGCACCGCCTGTTTGGCATTGATGCTGCGTTATCGCCTATTTATGGGGAATAACCACACCACATAGGCTCAGCCTTGCCTAAATACCAAACAGACTGCTGCAAATTTAACCTTGAAAGGTCATCAGACCCTAGTTGTAAAGTACGCTCACCAGTAACATTACCCATATTACAAACACAGATAAGCAGCCTAGCAAAAATACTCTAAAACGGGCTCTTAAATGATTACTACCAAGGTGAATGAGGCTATGAATAATGCGTGTCGCTACAAATATACACGCCAATACTGCAATAGGGACACTCGCCATATTAAGCTGTAAAGCAAGTAAACAACCCGCATAAAAAAGCACAGGTATTTCAAATTGATTGCTAAAATTACGATCAGCGACTCTGACATGATCGCCCGCATTATCAAGTCGCATAGCAGCAAAGTCACTTAACTGTATGTGTTTGTTTTTAGCCGCCGCAAAACGTCGTTTTCCCATTATTACCATCACAACTAATGAAAGTGTTACCTGAACGAACATGGCTATTATTATTATCTTTTCCATAACTTACCTTATTATTTATATTAACTATTCACAATGTGTTACACAATTAAGTGCTAATTAGTAGCATAGTATTAATTGATAATGGTAGTTTATAAGTGATTTAGTCTTTTTATAACACTAAGCCCATATTTAACAGCAATGGATATAACTAAAATGAAACACATCATCGGCTTAAGTGCAATTGCACTGGCAATATTAAGCGGTTGTTCGAATACCGCCACACTTACTCAATCACCACAAACGTCACTTTTATCACCAACGCTTGTTGTCAGTCCTAACGATAACCGTGAATATAAAACACTAACACTTGCCAATGATATTGAAGTGATTTTAGTTTCTGATCCAAGCGCAGAAAAATCGGCTGCTTCATTGAGTGTCGGCGTCGGCCTGCTGCACGACCCAATGAGCCAGCAAGGTATGGCGCATTATTTAGAACATATGTTGTTTTTAGGCACTGAGCGCTACCCTGACACTAAAGGGTACTCTGATTTTATGACTAAAAACGGCGGAGCGCATAATGCCTATACGTGGCTCGATATTACAAACTACATGTTTAAAATTAATAACGATGCGTTTGATGAAGGCTTAGACCGCTTTTCAGACTTTTTTAAAGCCCCTAAGCTTTACCCAGAATACACAGAAAAAGAAAAAAACGCAGTGAATGCTGAGTGGTCAATGCGTCGTGAAATGGACTTTTTTGGCCAATTTAAACTTGCACGTAAAATGATGGGTGAACACCCAGCTAATCGATTCTTAATTGGTAACCTTGAAACGTTAGGCGATAAAGCTGATAGTTCATTACACAAAGAAACTGTTGATTTTTATAATAAATATTATTCATCAAATATTATGAAAGTGGCGTTAATTTCTAATTTACCGCTTAAAGAAATGCAGAAAAAAGCAGAAAAATACTTCGCTGATATTAAAAATAAAAATATTGAAAAGCCAAAAGTATCAGCCAAGCTAGATTTTGATAATGCCGGTGGTAAACGTGTTTTTTACTCGCCAAACGAAGACGTTAAACAATTACAGCTCGACTTTACAATCACTAATAATCAAACTGAATTTGCAGTAAAACCTAATCGTTTTGTTGCCTATTTACTTAGCAATGAAATGCCAGGTAGCCCAGCACAAATATTACGTGATAAAGGCTGGGTATCGCAGTTATCAGCATCTGCTTCACCAAATCAATATGGTAACTATGGCTCTTTAAATGTGAACATAGAGCTGACTGATGAAGGCATGAAAAACCGCGAAGCCATTGTTGCGACTATTATGCAATATATTGATTTAATTAAACGTGAAGGTGTTAATAGTAAGTACTTTAATGAAATTCGCACCTCTTTAAATAACCAGTTTAAATTTTTAGAAAAAGGCGATGAGTTTAACTACGTCAGTGCGCTGACTCAAAGCATGCAAGATTATCCGTTAAATCATGCGATAAACGCACCATACTACTACGCTAAGTTTGATGCTGATGCGGTTAATAATGTACTAAAACAACTTAACGCAGATACCTTACGTGTTTGGTATATTTCTCAACAAGAAGACACTGATTCACAATTACATTTTTATGATGGTAAATACCGAATTAGTGATATTAGCGACGCAGAAATCGCCAGCTGGGAAAAACCAAGTGAATTTAATTTAGCTTTACCAAGTGTTAACAACTTACTGCCAGAGAGTTTTGCAATTAAAACGCAGGCCTTTAAAGAGCAAAAACACCCAGAACTTAGCTATGATAAAAACGGTGTAAAAATCTGGCGCCAAGCAAGCCAGCAGTTTGCAGAGCAACCCAAAGGTTTAGTTGAGGTGTATATCAACACACAAACAGGGTTGCATGATATTAACTCAACCGTCCTTTATTCTGTGTGGGCAGATTTATATAACACTCAATTAAGTCAGCTACGAACCGAAGCGGCTATTGCCGGTATGAATGTTAATTTAAGCTCAAGCAATGGCTTAGTTTTATCATTAAGTGGTTTTACCGATAAACAAGATACCTTACTTAAACAAGCGTTAGCTGGATTTGACGATGAAGTTTCATCACAAGCATTTAATCAAGCGATTGACCGTTATCAACGTGATTTACTCAATCAGCAAAAACAGTTCCCGTATGCACAAGCGTTTAGTGAATATTCAAAACTGACTCGAACCGGTAGTTTTGATACTGACGCGCTTATTAAGGCAGCTCAATCACTGACGCTCGCTGATTTACAAGCATTAAAGCAAAGCACCTTAGCGAATAATAACTTACGCGTATTTAGCTATGGCAACTATAACCAAAAAGATATTGATGCCATTGCTGCTGAATTAACGGCTATTTTACCAAATAATCATACAAAATCTGAGTTTGCTCGCAGTAAAGCCTGGTTACCACAACAAGGTGAAGCGCGCGTATTACACAAAGATATTGATGTAGCCGATGTAGCCGTTGTCGATATGACCATTCACCCAACGCCAGGTTATAAACAAAAAGCGCAGGCGGCGGTTTTACAAGGGCACTTTAGAACAATCGCGTTTGACAAAATGCGTACCGAAGAGCAACTAGCTTATGCGGTAGGGGCATTAGCGCGTCCTATTGAGGATTACTCTGGTATTGGTTTGTTTATTCAAACACCGGTCAAAGGGCCAAAAGAAATTCAAGTACGCTTTGATAAGTTCAAAAAAGAGTACGCTTCTGAGCTTAATGCCATGAGTGAAGAGACATTTGCACAGCTTAAAAATGCAACGTTGGTCTCGTTAAAAGAACAGCCAAAGAATTTAAGCGACGAAATGAGTCCATTGATTAACGATTGGTACCGTGAAAACTTTGATTTTGATTCAAAACAAAAGCTAATTGCAGAAGTAGAAAAGGTCACCCTTGCTGATATTAAAGACTACTACCAGCAAACCATGTTAAATCCACAAGCAGCACGCTTAAATGTGCAATTACGTGGCAGTAAGTTTAGTGATAGCGAGTTTGCTGATTTGCCAAACCAAACTAAAGTGACGAGTTTAGATGCTTACTACAGCGATATAAAATTGCAAAAGTAAGTTGAAATTACTCAAAAACCAAACAAAACCCAGCCATTGTTGACTGGGTTTTGTTTTAACGGCGTTAATTATGGTTTTAGTAAAATGGCTACCATTGCCATGTTAGGCCATAAGTAAAAAGCCAATGATGGCAAAGCCTGCAGCAATTAAGGTATAAGGTAATTGCGTTACAGCATGACTGATCAAATTACAGCCAGAGCCTTGTGCTGCTAGTACGGTTGAATCAGAGTAAAAACAGGCTTGGCTACCAAATGAAGACGCTGAAAGCAATGCGCCAATCACCAATGGAATATTTGCATCAACCGCTGTTGCCAGAGGCATGACAATAGGAATTGAAACCGCAAAAATCCCCCAACTTGAACCCGTCGCAAACGCTAATATCGACATCGCAATAAATACCACCGCAGGTAAATAGCCAGCGGTCATATACGGGCTTAAGCTGCCAATTAAATCGCATACATCTTTAAAAATAAAGGCGGCAATCACGGTTCCAATTGCGGGGATCATACTTTTAAAACCATCCAGCATACGCTCAATCATTTCGCTAAAGCTCATTAATTTTTGTAACGCATAAAATGGCAAAGTGACAGCCATTGTCGCTAATAGACCTTTGTACACATCTATTTCAAAATATACGGTAAATGCGACTAATAAAATAATCGGCAACAAAAAGTTATATAACTTACCTTTAGGATCCGCATCTTCAAAGTGTTCTTCCGCTGCTTTTACTGCATATTCATCGGCGGTTTGTACTTGAGTATAAATCGCAGGCTCTAAAGTAGGAGCGTGAGTTAGCGCCTGTTGCTCGGCTTTTTTCATGGGGCCAAAAGTAGGGATCACGCCGGCAATAACCAGCACCACAGTCAACACCGCAAACCAGGCATAAAACATGTACGGAATGGCTTGAATATAAATGGCAATGCCTTTGCCTTCTTCTGCAATGCCGTTATCGACTAACAGGCCACCAAAAAATACAGCCCACGTTGACAAAGGGACGAGTACACAAATAGGCGCTGCCGTTGAATCAACAACGTAAGCGAGCATTTCACGACTCACTTTAAATTTGTCGGTGATCCGCTTCATGGTTTCACCCACGGTAAGCGCGTTTAAATAATCGTCAATAAATATCACGACACCCAAACAAAAGGTCATAAATAAGGAGGATCGTTTACCTCGGGTGTACTTTAAAGCCAAACTACCAAACGCAGAAGCCCCTCCAGTGCGCACTAATAAGGCAATAAGCGCACCAAAGCCGCCACACACAAGTATTAACCAACCAATGGTTTCATCAGTCATTACTTTGAGTGATGTGTTGGCAAAATTTGAGAGAACTTTGCTAGGGTCAGCTAAAACAAGGCCAACTAATGCACCAATCAGTAACGATAAAATAGGGCGGCGTAAAACAACAGCCAATACAACCACTACCGCAGGCGGCAGTAGAGTTAACGCAGAAGGTTCAAGCATTTATAAGATCACAAAATTAAAAGCAGATTTAAAAAGTAAACTGCTTATACAAAAACAAAGAAGATGATAAGTTTGTTGTTAAATCATTTTCCAAGTCACTGCTTTTGCACGCGTGGAGGGCACTTAAAAAATTATGTTAAATTAATAGTTTTAGTGAAACGCGTTGGCTTTGGCGCCAGACGGCGCAAGGAATGCATGCCGCTATTGTTGTGCCTTTAAAAACATCGGCGCAAAAATAATCTTCTTTTTTATTTCAGTCAATAAAAAAATATCGGGTCGTTAAAAATTTATTAGGAGTTATTTTGAATATTGCTTTTACAACAGAGCGCTTACACATTCGCTTCGCACAAATAGCAGATGCGGCAGAGTTATTTAAGTTGGTTAATCAGGCTAATTTCACCAAATACATTGGTGATAAAGGTATTTATACCTTAGACGACGCTAAAAAATACATCAAAGACAGTTTTATATCTGCCCATAAGCAGCATGGCTTTGGGCCTTATATAATCGCATTACATGATGAAACACTAGTTGGTATTGTTGGGTTTTATCAGCGAGCTGTTCTGCAATATCCCGATTTAGGGTTTGCGCTAAAAGACGGTTTTGAAAAAAAGGGCTATATTTTTGAGGCGGCAAATACCTTGCTAAACCATAGACAAAACTTGGGGATTAACCAGGTTACGGCGATCGCCCGCTGTGATAACCGTGCATCAAAAAATGTATTACAAAAGCTCGGTTTTAAAACCCAAGGTCAAGTGATCATAGAAAGCACTAACATTTCGGTAGATGTATATTTACTTAATACAGAGCGAAATTAAATTCGCGCTTTTTCAATTTCTTTTGCCGCAAGGATGTTGATTTGTTGCCACATTTTTTCAAGAGTAGCCACCAATGAATCATAGCCATCATCATTGATTGGCATAACAGATGAGAAATTATGGATGCTTAGTAAACGCCTACCCGATTCTGGGTGAGTGTAGTATAAACGCCATAGCCCTGAAATATCTGCATTACCTTGCAGATCACCGTTAAAGTGGTGTAGTTCGTATTCTAATTCGTAAAATGTTTGTTGCTGTTGGTCAGTAATAACGGGTAAGCCTTTAATAACCATCCAGTTTGTCATGGTATTAAATAATGTTTGCTGCGCGCTGGCACTGAGCATAACATCTGGCGACTCACCCCATAGATGATAATTAGCAGCATGGATTTGATTACTATCTACTTTCATAGCAATACCCCGATTATTCAATGCGCCTCTTAGGGTGACTGTTTGCACGCGCAGTTGTGCCTGTGTATCTTGCACATTTCGCGAAGAGTCATTAATGGGCTGCTCAAATTGGTAATACTGAATTGTTGTTTGAATAGCAGAGCTGCAACCACTGATAAAGATCACACCCGTTAAAAGTAAAAATAGTGCCTTCATTATTGCTTCCTCGGTTGTGGATCGTTAGGTAGTGATTTGTCAAAAATGAGCATATTAGGTTGCTCGTTTAAGCCACGGGTAAGAGGCTGAAACTCTTCTGTTAAACGTTTAATTTGTAGCAGTGTTTGCTCAAGTTGATAGTGCATTTGAGAGCCTGCTTGATAGCTTGCCATGGTTTTATCAAACTGGCGCATGGTTATTTCAAATTGTTCCATACTTTTGGTTATTTTTTCGAGATTACGATTAAAGTCGCCAGGTAAATTTTGTGTATCGGGCTTATTTAATAATGTGCGCATCTCACTGGCCAGAGCTTGATACTCGCTAAAGGTTGATTGCATTTTTGCCAAACTGTCTTCAATTTTTAAATTATTCACTTTATTAAGTACATCCGATACTTGATCGGCAAGTACCGTTATACCGCTCGATACACTAGGAAACACATCGTATTGAGCAAGCTTTTTAAGCTCGCTTTTTGGGGTGTCGGTATAAAAGTCAAAATCGACGTAAACTGCACCGGTTAGCAAATTACCCGGTTTAAGTGACGCTCTCATGCCATTTTCAATCCACTCGTTAATGCTTGTTTCCCAATACTCTTTTGCTACCGAGGTGATATGGTATAAACGACCATATTCTACTTTTATCAATACCGGAACTGCGGTATTTTTAGCGCGAAAATGAGCCGGTTTCCCATCTATAATTACATTGGCGGGCGCTTCAACCACTGTGCCGACGCGAGTACCTCTATACTCAACTGGCGCACCAACACGGAGTCCTCTAATCGATTGTTCGAATTCAATAAGGTAATAATCAAAATCATAGAAACGCTCTTCTAAAGCTTGCTTATAACTTTGACTCAAAGAAAAGCTATGACCATCTTGTGCTAAATCGCCAGGGGCTTGCTGATCAGGTAAGCCAACAGAAATACCGCCTTTTAATAATTTGCTTAGTGAACCGGTATTAATATTTATGCCATCAGCAGAAAGATCTATCTCAATACCTGAGTTAACCCAAAAAATAGAGTTTAAAGTGATCAGGTTCTCATAGGGGGCTTTAATAAAAATACCGTATTGCATTGCTTGGTTTTTCCAATCAAAGGTGGCGGTTTCTATTTGGCCTATTTTGTAGTTTTTGAAAAATATACCAGTACTCACATCAAGTACCTCAGCATTGTAACTGAGTAACTTAAAGCGTCCACCTTGAACATGTTTACCAATTAATGCGGGCTCTTCTTGCAGGGTAAAGCGCTTTTTAAGTCGGTTACTTTCTCCCGGTGAAAGCTCTAAATAAACCCCTGAAAGTAGGGTACTCATACCACTGATCCCAGTTTCATCAATGCGTGGCTTTACTACCCAAATACTGGCATCTTCGGTGAGTAAATTATCATAGTTTTTATCTATTTGTGCTCGGGCAATTACACTGTCTTGGCTGTCAGAAAGGCGGACGTGATCAATTTGACCTATTTTAACACTTCGCACTTTTATTTCTGTTTTACCAGCAATAATCCCCTCTGCTTGGGGCATAGTGATGTAGATTGTTTGCCCTTTATTTAATTGATACTGATAAAGCATCCAAACACCAACAAATAAGGCAACCACAGGAATGATCCAAATTGCAGAAATACTTGATTTTTGTGCTACGTTAGCTGTTTTAGTCATGCTTTATTCTCTGCGTTATTATTTTTGGTGAGTCCCACAGTAGGCGAGGGTCAAATGCGTGTGCCGCCATCATTTGGCATAATACCATAACGGTAAAAAAGACAATGCCCAAACCGGGTGTAACCGACATTAAATTTCCTAGCTGCACCAGTGCAACTAATATAGCCACAACAAACACATCAATCATAGACCATTTACCTATAAATTCAGTAAGTTGATACACTTTTGTGTAACCTTTTGTATGCAGGTTAGCGGGTTTTGTAACCATAAAACACAAAAAGCTTAAAATAAGCGCTTTGGCTAACGGTACCACCACACTGGCAAAAAATATAATAATAGCAATAGGATACGATCCACTATTCCATAACGTAATAACACCCGAAATAAGGGTTGCAGGTGTTTCATCCCCTAGGCTAATAGTGTACATAATGGGGAGCAAATTCGCAGGAATATAACAAATCAGAGAAGTAACTAACCATGCAGCCGCTTTTTGTACGCTGTTGGGGTTTCTTAAATACGTTTTACTGTGGCAACGAGGGCAGATTGATTCAACGCTTAGTTGATGGCAAACATGGCAGGCTTTTATATTCTCATCAATAGCCCGCTCAGCGGTTGAAGTATTTTGAAGTGTAGTGGCAGGGCTTACTTGTGACCACAGCCTAGCACGATTTAAACGCGTCAATGCACTAACATAAAAAATAACAAATCCCACATAGGCAAAAAAACTGATACCAAAGCTAACTTCAGCCAATGACATTATTTTTACCATGCTAACTAAAACACCAATCAGAAATATTTCTGACATGATCCAAGGCTCTAGCGTTAAAGTGAATTTTAATAGTCTTCTTGCAACTGCTTGCGGCAGTGCTTTGAGTGCGCCTAAATGCAAAGGGATCAAAATAATCAGCAAACTCATAGGTAAAATAATAATGCTGATATCGATAAATAGGCCGAGTAGGTCACTATCATAGTTAAATAAAATCCGTGCTGCGTCGGGCAGGGTAATAGTTTGGGTAATACCATTACTACTAAAAGAGATAAACGGATAAAACATACTGCTGAGCAACATTAATAACGCGCTTAAACTCAGTGCGACTATTTCAGTGTCATGGTTTATATTAATACCGCGGACTTTATGGCTACAGCGTGGGCACAATGCCACTTGTTTGGCATTAATCTCAGGAATATCAATGATAAGATCACAGCTTGGGCAGGCAGTTTGCAAAATGTTAGCTTATAATTAATTCAATAATTTAAATATTGCTATAAATAATAGTTAAATACAAACGCTGCGGCTAAATTACTAAAGAAAAGTAACCCCAACAACTGAAAATAAAAACGGATTAGGTGAAAGAGTGAAAGTTGTATTTTTATTGGCCTTAGTGTGTTTATGTGGTGATAGTTTTGCATTTGTTAATGATAATAAGCAGCAACGAGTCATTATTGCGGCTAACCCTACTGTTGCGCCTTATGTAATAAGTGAAAATGATTCAGGTATTCAGCTCGAGATTGTAAAGGCAGCACTTAACAATCAAGACATAAATGAGGTTGATGTACATTACATGTCAAATCAGCGTGCAGATGCTTTATTGAACCAAGGCCATGTTGATATTGCATTAAATTACTCGGGTATTTTAATTTCTGGCATATATCGAAGCCAATCGGTTGTTAGTTATGAGAATGTGGTGGTGAGTCTTAAAAAGAGTAACTTCACTATTAATAGTATTTACGATCTGGCGACTAAAAGTGTTTTAGCATTTCAAAATGCGCCTGCTTATTTACCCAAAGAATTTGGTCATAACTTGGAAAACTTGAGAGGCTATGAAGAAGTATTCAATCAACAAGCGCAGATACACCATTTAATGGCAGGATGGGTTGATACGATTATTCTCGATAGACGTATATTTCTTCACTACTTAAAGGAATATCAAAAAACCAATACCACTAAAGATTTTGTTATTCATGCTATTTTTCCACCTGCGGCAAGACCTGCGTATTTTAACAATGATTTGCTGAGACAGCAGTTTGACAAAGGCTTAGCAAATATAATTCAAAGCGGTGAATATCGCACCATAATGCTTAACTTAGATAAGCAATATACACAGCGCGATTTCACTGCTCTTTAATTAATCAAATAAAGCAACAGTTTGACGGGTGAGCGCAATAAGCTCACCCGATTGCGACCAAATACAGCCATCTTCTAAGCCGTAGCCATCTTTTGAATGATGAGTGATTGCTTCAAAACCCAACCATTCACCTGGCACTAAATTAGGCTCTTGTACAAATTCTAAATACCACGACATGCTACTAGCCGGTGCAGGTTGCTTAAACATTTGTAGTAATGTTGGTGGCCATGCGTCAGTAAGAGCAATAACATGAGCTTCTGTAATTTCTTGTGGCGTGTGTTTAAATCGCATCCAACCACCAAGGTGAGAGGTTTGCGCACTACTAAACGGCATGGCACCTTGCTGTGGGCATAAATCAACATGCTGAAAAAATTCTGGCATTTTCCCAGGTACAAAGCCTAAACAATGGGCTTCGTTTACAGGGTGTAAGGTTAACGACTTTGATACCGGCACATTAATTGATGAGTTACGATTTTTGGCAAAACAGGCCTGCACGATGACACATACCGCATCATCTTGAATCGCTTTGGCGAGCACTTGGGTACTGCTTTTACCTTCACGTAATATTTCTACCGATAATAAAAACGGTTTTTCAGCTAATAATGGCCCTACAAAGTTTGTACTTAAAGAAAGCAGTCTTCTTGATGAATCAACTTTATTGCGCATTGCTTGATAAAGTAGCGCAGCAGAGAGGCCACCAAAAGCAGTACGACCTTGGCACCAGTTAGCAGGAAACTGCATGGTATTGGTTAACGGGTCAGTTTCCTGACTCGCTTGGGCTGCTTGTTTTAATAATTGTTCAAAGTGCACAAATAATGTCCTTTTGCTGTTATTTGCTGAATTTATATCACACCCAAACTCATCAGACCAGACAATAAATAAGCTCCCAAATTACAAAAAATGAGCAATCCCTACTCTTTTTAGGGTTATTTAGTAAATAAATTAAAAAAAATGCGTTTTTTTTCATTTTTACAGTTGAATTAAGTTTGTGGCATCCCTATTAACTAGTCATCGAATGTATTAACGAATTTAGAAGTTGGAGAAGATTCATGGGTAGAATTATTGGAATCGATTTAGGTACTACTAACTCTTGTGTTGCAGTACTTGATGGTGACAAAGCACGTGTTATTGAAAATGCGGAAGGCGATCGCACAACCCCGTCTATTATTGCTTACACGCAAGACGGTGAAACGTTAGTAGGTCAACCTGCAAAACGTCAAGCGGTAACTAACCCAACAAACACGTTATTTGCAATCAAACGTTTAATTGGTCGTCGCTTTGAAGACGAAGAAGTACAACGTGATATCGGCATCATGCCTTTCAAAATTATCAAAGCAGATAATGGCGATGCATGGGTAGAAGCAGGCGGTGAAAAACGCGCTGCACCACAAATTTCTGCTGAAGTACTGAAAAAAATGAAGAAAACGGCTGAAGACTTCTTAGGTGAAGAAGTAACTGAAGCGGTAATCACAGTACCGGCATACTTTAACGATTCACAACGTCAAGCTACAAAAGATGCGGGCCGTATTGCGGGTCTTGAAGTAAAACGTATTATCAATGAGCCAACAGCTGCAGCCCTTGCATACGGTATGGATAAAAACCGTGGCGAAAACGTAGTAGCGGTATACGACTTAGGTGGTGGTACTTTCGATTTATCAATCATTGAAATTGATGAAGTTGAAGGCGAGCACACATTTGAAGTACTTGCGACAAATGGTGACACTCACTTAGGTGGTGAAGATTTTGATAACCGTGTAATCAACTACTTAGTTGCTGAATTCAAGAAAGATCAAGGTATCGATTTACAAAATGATCCGCTTGCTATGCAACGCGTTAAAGAAGCAGCAGAGAAAGCAAAAATTGAGCTTTCATCAGCACAATCTACAGAAGTTAACCTTCCGTACGTAACCGCTGATGCATCAGGTCCTAAGCACATGAACGTGAAATTAACACGTGCTAAGCTTGAGTCACTGGTTGAAGACTTAGTGACTAAGTCGATTGAACCGCTTAAACGCGCACTAGCTGATGCTGACCTGTCTGTGAACGATATCAACGATATCATTCTAGTGGGTGGTCAAACGCGTATGCCACTTGTTCAAAGAACAGTTGCTGAATTCTTTGGTAAAGAACCACGTAAAGACGTTAACCCTGATGAAGCGGTAGCTGTGGGTGCTGCGATTCAAGGTGGTGTACTTGCAGGTGACGTGAAAGACGTACTATTACTAGACGTATCACCATTATCTCTAGGTATTGAGACGATGGGGTCAGTAATGACAGCACTGATTGAGAAAAACACCACGATTCCTACTAAGAAATCGCAAACATTCTCAACAGCAGAAGATAATCAATCTGCAGTAACCATTCATGTGTTACAAGGTGAGCGTAAACGTTCAAGTGATAACAAATCGCTAGGTCAATTTAACCTAGAAGGCATTCGCCCAGCACAACGTGGTACGCCACAAATCGAAGTAACATTCGATGTTGATGCCGATGGTATCTTACATGTATCTGCAAAAGATAAAGATACAGGTAAAGAGCAAAAAATCACTATTCAAGCATCTTCTGGCTTAAGCGATGAAGAAGTTGAAAAAATGGTTCGTGATGCAGAAGCGCACGCTGAAGACGATAAAAAGTTTGAAGAGTTAGTAGCTGCACGTAACCAAGCTGATGCACTTGTTCACGGTACACGTAAGCAAATTGAAGAAGCGGGTGATGCTCTGCCAAGCGAAGACAAAGACGCGATTGAAGCGGCTGTTGTTGACCTAGAAGCAGCAATTAAGAGTGACGACAAAGCAGAGATTGAAGCGAAAACGCAAGCGCTTGCTGAAAAGTCTCAAAAGCTAATGGAAATCGCTCAAGCTAAAGCACAACAAGCTGGTGGTGACGCTGGTGAACAACAACAGTCAGCTAAACAAGATGACGATGTTGTTGATGCAGAGTTCGAAGAAGTTAAAGACGACAAGTAATTGTTGCTAACGCTTCTCGCTAATTTAAAACACATGACCAAATCAAGTGTTTGAGTTAGGATGAACACATGAGGCGCGTAGGCTAAAGCTTAACGCGCCTTTTGCATGTAAAGAGAAGTGAATAAAACGCTTTAAAAATTCAATGATAAATCGATATGATTTATCGGTTTGTCCAGCAGCTAACGCTGTAAATAGAAAAGAGTAGTGTGATAGATATGTCAAAACGCGATTATTACGAAGTCCTCGGCGTAAGCAAAGATGCGAGTGAGCGAGACATAAAAAAAGCGTATAAACGCTTAGCGATGAAATATCACCCCG
>Ga0098059_1000428_pt1 | contig 26889 bp, 20 predicted proteins | sample 20_taG_FD_92580 | JGI IMG/M metagenome (GOLD analysis project Ga0098059, IMG submission 92580) | Marine viral communities from the Subarctic Pacific Ocean - 20_ETSP_OMZ_AT15318 metaG | ecosystem: Environmental > Aquatic > Marine > Oceanic | place: Subarctic Pacific Ocean | collected 2015-01-19
AGGTGCATGTCGAGGTGCGGTTTGCCTCGTAAAAAAGCCGCAATTTAAAGTAATCGCAAACGACGATAACTACTCTCTAGCAGCTTAGGCTGGCTAGCGCTCCTTCCATGTATTCTTGTGGACTGGATTTTGGAGTGTCACCCTAACACCTGATCGCGACGGAAACCCTGGCCGGGGTTGAAGCGTTAAAACTAAGCGGCCTCGCCTTTATCTACCGTGTTTGTCCGGGATTTAAAGGTTAATTAAATGACAATACTAAACATGTAGTACCGACGGTCGAGGCTTTTCGGACGGGGGTTCAAATCCCCCCAGCTCCACCAATTCTCTGTTCGATAACATCCGAACAGATACAGGAAACCCGCTAACCATATAGGTTAGCGGGTTTTTTATTGCCTGTAATATCCCAAGATGTTTACCTACATCCAGTATTTTTAGTACCATGGTTAGTACCATAGCACTTAGTTGTGAAAATTCTATGGTACTAAAACTCAGAAAGCCTTGAATCCACTGGGCTAGAACATGGTATACATAAAAAGAAATGGCCAGAACTGTAAAACCCCTCAACGATACGCAAATTAAGCAAGCTAAGCCGAAGGAAAAAGAATATTCACTTTCAGATGGCAGTGGTCTTCAATTATCTATAAGGCCAAATGGTACTAAAAGTTGGATATTTAAGTACTACAAACCATTCACTAAAAAAAGAACAAACCTTTCTTTTGGACAATACCCTCAAATTACGCTCGCGGCAGCTAGAATCAAAAGAGAAGATGCTCGCGGACTCCTTGCAAATGAAATAGACCCAAAAGAGTACAAAGAGCAACAATATATTCAAGAGACGCAAACACGTTTAAATACTTTAGAGAAAGTAGCGTTGGAATGGTTTGAAATTCATAAACAAAAAGTAAAACCTAAGCATGCAGAAGGAATTTGGGGAAAGCTAAAAAACCATGTGTTTCCTGAACTAGGTAAGCGACCTATAAGCAGTATCGATGCTGTAATAACAATTAATACATTGAGGCCTGTTGCTGCAAAAGGCACTCTTGAAACAGTGAGAAAAACATGTCAAACACTCAATCAAATTATGCGCTACGCAGCAAATACAGGAGTCATAAAGCATAACCCTTTAGAAGGCATTAGAGATGCCTTTGCAAAGCCAACAACAAAGCCTATGCCAACTATAGATGCTATAAGGTTGCCTGAGTTTATGGGAGATCTTTCAAGAGCTAGTATAAAGTTTCCTACTCGGTGTGCTATTGAATGGCAATTACATACAATGGTAAGGCCAAATGAAGCCACAAAAGCAAAATGGTCTGAGGTAAACATAGAAAATAAGGTGTGGATATTACCTGCAGAAAAAATGAAAAAATCTAGAGTCCATAAAATACCATTAACTCCAAGGACGCTAAAATTGCTTGAATTGATGAAACCGATAAGTGGTCATCGAGAATATATTTTTCCTGCTGATAGAAACCCTAGGGAGCATATGAACCCTCAAACCCCAAATGCAGCAATAAGTCGAATGGGTTATAAAGGGGAGCTTGTTGCTCATGGCTTAAGATCACTTGCAAGTACCGTGTTAAATGAATCTAGGTTATTTGATTTTGAGTTAATAGAAGTCGCATTGGCTCATCAAGATACTAACCAAGTTCGAGCTGCATATAATCGAAGTGACTATTTGGAAAGTAGAAGAGAAATAATGTGCTGGTGGAGTGAGTACATACATAAAGCGAAGGTGGCAGCGAGTGTTTGACAAGCTATCTCAATTTAATGCACTTGATATTACTACTGCAAGTCTAATTTCAAACGATAAAGAGCTAATTGAGTCAGGCTCTTTGCTGGCTTTTTTAGATAAGGTGAGGCATACATTATCAATTATTGAAGACGATACAGCTTTAACAGCCTTTGATGAGTTGCATATGCTTGGCATTACCCGTACAGATATTAGGAGTAAGCTCGATAAGCTATATAACTCAGTTGTCGCAAACGAAGAGTTATGGCCTTCAGATTTTTTAGCGTTAGGTGAGCTGATTGGTGAGCTAAATGCATTGAACCGTTACTCACAAAGCCTAAGTTACCATCAGAATATTCGAAAGAAAGCGAGTAAAATAGGGCAAGTAAAAAAGATAAAAACACTTACCTATCAGCAGGTTGCTGGTGAATACTATCAAGATGTCATTAATAGTGATGACTACTTAGGTTTTGATAGTTGGGCGATTATCGCAGGGATTGATAAATTTATTCGAGAAAGTCTAGATCCTAAGTTTTTAATATCAAAGCAAAAGTCTACCCAAAAAATAGCTAATTCCATTGGTATTTGCTTAAGTAGAGGTAAGAGAAGTAAAGCAGTACTCTCCCAGTGTGAAACTATATATAGTTACCTTAGCTGCAACTTTAGTAGTGATTGCTCATTAATATATCACGATATTTTAAAAGCTAACTACCAAGATATTTACGGCATGCCCTTACCGAAAGAAGACCGCAGACTTGATTTGGCATTTATCGTGATGAAACAATTATCAACGCAGACTGACTTCCAGAACTTGAAACATAATGTCAGTTTAAATGTCTTAGTTTATAAGTTGATAAAAGGGCTTGAGAGTAAATTTGGGGTAAAATCATTCGATGCTAGAACTGAAATTATTTACATTAGCAATTTTTACTCAAAAATTCCTTATTATGAGCCTTTTTATTACCAAAATAACAGGAAGCCGATGAGGCTTAGTGTAGCTGGTAGCGGTAAACTCGATGAATTAATATTTAAGATTTTCAAGCAGACTGATTTTTTATGATTTCAAGCCTACGTAATAAGTAGGCTTATTAAGCTTTTAGTCAACATAGCGAAAATAAAAGCCATCTCTTTTGAGGCATAAAATGCAGTCATATTTGAGTCTATACCTATAAGTGCATCATCTCCGCCAGCTTAGTCCTATTTCTAAGCTCATATTTACCATCGCAATGCTTATACATTTCTGTAAGCATCTTTTCTCCTAGACACTTGAACGAAAGATGCTCCTTCAGCTAAATATGAAACTGTATACCACTCTTCTGATGGGGCATTTGTCAGTGCGAACTTACCAAAATCATTTAATGGTTCCACTTTTGATACGCAGCCAATTAGGAATATTGCAATATAAAGAATTAAAGTTTTCATTACTACTCCAGAAAAAAGGAGGCAGTATCCGAGAATGTATTGTCTATTTTTAAATAAAAAGTAAACCCTAAGTGTATAATTTTATTATACATACTTCAAAAAACTCAATATGTAGTTAAGTATTCATTAAATGGTATTTTCATATGTAACTACCATTTAATGAACTTTTTTATTTCTTCATAATTCTTCCCGTACTTATGCGAACGTCCTAGTTCGTTTTAATAACTTATGGGATTCAATCCCTTCAATAATTGGAATGATATTATGAACTTAAATAGCCTGTTAACAGATAGCAAAAGAATCCTTCGTCTTAAAGATGTACAAACTTTAACTGGTTTATCTCGAACTATGATTTACGACCTGCAGGCTAAAGGCGAGTTCCCACAAAGTATCAAGCTCGTACAAAGTGGCCGCGCTATGGGTTGGCAATATAGCGATGTTATCAACTGGATAGACTCAAGAGTGCAGGCATGAAGTTTTTAGCTAAACGAGAAGTTGAACTTACTGATGAAGATATTTTCATTTCAAAAGTAGCAATTCAAAAACACTTTGGTATTTCTTCTTATTTAGTAGGGCAGCTAATTGCTCAGGGTACGCTTTCAGAACCAACCTTATTAGCAACAAAAATTACGGGTTGGCCTTTAAGTGAGGTCAAACAAATTAACTTTCCTTGTACAGCTTAGGATAATTAGGGATGTTAATTAAACTAAAACCTCCTTTTATACAATAGTCATTTGTTTACGAGAGCAACCAATATGCGGTCTTTAGAGTTATATCGTTGCAGGTTATTTATAATATTTAGAGAAAACTATGCCATCACAGTCAGTTCAAGAATTAAAAGATAAACATGGTTTTGAAGTACATTATCAAAAGTTATCAGAAGAATCTTATATTGCTTTAGAAATCATGAATTTTCCTAGTGGTTATTATTACGACATTCTTAAATCTACCTTAAAGCAGTTAGACGTTATGCTTTGTAATTTTTCTAAAGTATTAGTGGTGAGGCTCGACTTAAGATTAAAAGAATATAGTAAGAATAATAAAGTTGTTTCACAGTTTATTAGCGCTCTTCAAAAGAAGATAAAAAGTGCTTATGGTGAATTTGCATATATTTGGGTTAGAGAGCAAAGCAAAGCGAAGCAACAACATTACCATTTAGCCTACTTTTTTAATGGTCATAAAATTGCGCATCCCAGTAAGGTAATAACATTTATACAATCAAAATGGGAGAATATATCTGCTGGTGGCTCTGTTTATATTCCCGATAACTGTTTTTATCAATTGTTTACTAATCAGCCAAATTTTTATCAAAGTTTTAAGGATGCAGTTTACAGGCTTAGCTACCTTGCAAAGTGTTACTCTAAAAGGCGAGTCTCACAATCAGTAAAAAACTATTCTTCCAGTAGACTTGAATACAGTGAGGGTACTTAAATGGCTAGAGGCGGTAAAAGAAAAGGAGCAGGTGCGCCAAAGGGCAACAAAAATGCTTTTAAGCATGGTGGCAGAGCTAAGGTAATGCATGGCGTACCGTTAGATAAAGAGCTATCTGACTTTGAATATAAAGCCTTATGCTTAGTGCAATTAGAAACGCTCAAAAAGCTTAATAAAGATAACGATTACGAGTCCAGACTTCTAATTTATAATCACTTTAATAGATATAAAGGTGCTTTGTCATTTGAGTTTTAGGCGAAAGGGTAGGTTTTACACACATAAAAGTATCTATAGCATTGTGAATCAGAAATTTTTAAAGTAATCGATCAAGCTACCAAACAATCAAACAGTAAATATAAAAGCAATTTAAATCCTTTTATAACAGTGGGTTGGTGTTTTTATGTTTTGAGTTACTTTAAAAGTTAAAGGGTGATCGCTTAAAAGTGGCGATCACTAATAAAGTTGATCACTCTAGTACATTTACCGAGGGCAAAATCTAAGTTAGTTTGCTTTGATAAATAGCATAACTTTATATAGTATCCTTATATACATTAATGGATTAGCCCCATTCTTAGGCTGTAAAGGAATACTTGTGTCACTCCCTGATTACCAATCATTTATGACTCCATTACTTGCATGTTTAGCCGACGGTAAAACCGTTAAGCTACGTGATATTGATGCCGATGTTTACCGTAAACTTGAGCTTAGTGCCGAGCAATTAAAGCTCCGCATACCCAGTGGCAAGCAAACCTATGCCTATCATCGCTTGGGATGGGCTAAAACTTACTTAGTCCAAGCAGGTTTAATAGAGCAGCCTAAAAGGGCTTTTTGTAAAATCACTCAAAAAGGGTTAGCTGCAATAGAGTCGGGCGAGCCAATCAATAACCAATACTTAAGTAAGTTCGATGCTTTCCTCGATTTTAAAACACGCTCTAAAGACGCAAACGAGCCCATACAAGTAAACACCACCAGCATAGTAAGCAATAACTCAGATAAAACCCCTGAAGAGCTTATAGAAGCCGCAGTAGATACGCTCAATACCAACCTAAGTGACGAAATATTAAAAGCGATATTAGCAGCATCCCCCGTATTTTTTGAAAACCTAGTGGTCGATTTAATGCTCGCTATGGGCTATGGCGGATCACGTAAAGATGCAGGTCAAGCTACTCAATATACACAAGATGGTGGCATTGATGGGGTAATCAAAGAAGATAAACTTGGCCTTGAAATGATATACTTGCAAGCCAAACGTTATACTAATAAAACAGTTGGTCGCCCAGATATACAAGCCTTTGCAGGTGCGCTTGATATGCACCGCGCTAAAAAGGGCGTGTTCATTACCACCAGCAGCTTTAGTAAAGATGCCCTCGAATATGTCGGCATGATAGAAAAACGCATAGTGCTGGTGGATGGCGCACAACTAACCGAACTCATGCTTACCCATAATTTAGGCGTAAGCACCAAACATGTATTTGAAGTAAAAGCGCTCGATAGCGATTACTTTATGGAAGATTAAAATGACAACTAATAATAACTTTTCTCAAACCGCTGCTTTTATTTGGTCAGTAGCTGATCTCCTTCGCGGTGACTTTAAACAGTCTCAATATGGCCGTGTTATTTTACCTTTTACCTTATTACGCCGCCTTGAGTGTGTGCTCGCACCAAGTAAAGATGCAGTAGTAGCCGAGTTTGAGCGCATTAAAGCTTTAAACCTACCAGAAGATGCGCAAGAAAAGCTATTAATGCGAGCTACAAACGGCTTAACCTTTTTTAATACCTCGCCTATGGATTTAGGCAAAATGGGTCAGGGTAATATTAAAGCTAATCTTGAGCGCTATATTCAATGCTTTTCAGCCGATGCCCGCGAAATATTTGAGCATTTTAAGTTTGATGAATTTATAGGTTTGTTAGACGATGCCAACTTACTCTTTAAAGTAGTTAAAAAGTTCGCAACGACCGACTTAAGCCCACAAGCTATATCAAATCACGATATGGGTTTGGTGTTTGAAGAGTTAATACGTCGCTTTGCTGAAAGCTCTAACGAAACCGCAGGGGAGCACTTTACCCCACGTGATATAGTGCGTTTAACTACTTCGCTGGTATTTATGGAAGACGACGATGCCTTAACCAAAGAAGGTATTATTCGTACCATTTACGATCCAACAGCGGGTACTGGCGGCTTTTTATCATCAGGTATGGAGTACGTACATGAGCTTAACCCTAATGCGGTTATGCGCGCATTTGGCCAAGAACTCAACCCAGAGTCTTACGCGATATGTAAAGCCGATATGCTTATTAAAGGGCAAGACGTAAGCCGCATCAAACTAGGTAATACCTTATCGAATGATCAGCTAGCAGTAGATAAGTTTGATTACATGCTATCTAACCCTCCGTTTGGGGTCGATTGGAAAAAGATTGAAGGCGATATTAAAGACGAACATACCATTAAGAGCTTCGATGGACGCTTTGGCGCAGGCTTACCAAGAGTGTCAGACGGCTCACTGCTATTTTTAATGCACCTAATTAGTAAAATGCGTGATGTATCCCCCTCAATAACCGATCATAATAACGGCGGGCGTATTGGTATTATCCTTAATGGCTCACCTTTATTTACGGGCGGTGCAGGCAGTGGCGAAAGTGAAATTCGTCGTTATATTTTAGAGTCTGATTTACTTGAGGCAATTATCGCCTTACCGACTGATATGTTTTACAACACAGGTATTGCCACTTATGTTTGGGTACTGACAAATAAGAAAGTGTCAGAGCGTAATGGTAAGGTTCAGCTAATTAATGGCGCTAACCTATGCGGTAAAATGCGTAAATCCCTTGGCTCTAAACGTAATATTATGAGCGAAGACGACAGAAAAATAATCACTCGCAGCTTTGGTAACTTTGAACAAGTAGAAACAACAACACTTGAAGAGCTAGGCTTAATTAAACCAACCGAGGCTAAAAGTAGCCGAGGTCGCCAAGCGTCTAACCCTAAAGCTGATGTAGCAAAAACCTTTGCCAGTAAAATATTTAATACCTATGAGTTTGGTTATCGCCGTATCACTATAGAGCGCCCACTTAGGTTGTCAGCTCAAGTAACTGATGAAGCTATTGCAACCCTGCGTTTTGCACCAAAGCCATACAATGCAGCCATGATGGCGCTGTATGAAAAGTTTGGCGCGCAGTGGACTACTGACGACCAGTACGGTGATTTAAGCACTGTTGAAATTGAAGCCAGAGCTATTATTAAAGCCGACTTCCCAGAGCTGAAAGAAAAACAAATTAAAGATGTACTAGAACCTAAACTTTGGTTATTCCAAAAATCACTCATGGAAAAAGCGCAGCAACTACAAACACAATTAGGTGACGATGCTGGTGGCAAACAACACCAATCAGACGACTTTAACCAGTTTGATATAACCTATACACAAGCCCTTAAAGCGTTAGATATTAAGCTAGAAACCAAAGAGAAAAAACAGCTGCTCGATGCCATTACTTTTAAAAATCCAGCGGCAGAGTGCGTGGTTGATAAAATCTATAAAGATTCAGCAGACCCAATGTATGGCGCATTTGAATATCAAGGTAATGTTACAAAGTGGCAAGGGAAAGTAGTTATTTATAAGCAAGATGGCGACTTACGCGATAATGAAAACGTACCGTTAAAAGAGGCTTATTTAAACGGCTCAGCCCAACCAAGTATTAGCACAAAACTCATGGTTGAAAACTACTTTAACCGTGAAGTAGCTCCCCATGTAAGCGATGCATGGATTAACGACACCAAGTGCGATGATAAAGACGGCGAGCTAGGTATAGTTGGTTACGAAATTCCGTTTAACCGCCACTTTTATGAGTACCAACCACCACGCGACTTAGCCGAAATTGATAAAGAGCTTGATGCTGTGAGCAGCGACATTATGAAGTTGTTGCAAGAGGTGCATTCTTAATGAATAAATATGTTACTTATTCTGAATACAAGTGCTCAGGTCATCAATTTATTCCAGATATTCCAACTCTCTGGAAGCGGGCTGTTTTGAGCTCCATTTCAGATATCATTGATCCACAACCTGACCATCGTGCCCCAGCGATTTGTAATAGTGATTCAGGCTTTCCGTATATAGGTATAAGGGATGTTAATAAAGACGGTAGTCTTAATTTTGAAACAGCGCGCCCTGTAGAAGAAAGTGCCGTTTTGAAGCAAGAACGGAGCTTTAAAATTGAGCCTGATAATATTATTTTTTGTAAAGTAGGTACTTTGGGACTACCAAGAAAAATAATTCCTCATGGAAGATGCGCATTGTCAGCCACCTTAGTTCTTATTAAGGCTAAGCAGAACGTAAATAGTCAATATTTACTGTATGCTTTAGATAGTGATGTTGTTATATCTCAAACAAATTATTTAGCTACAGGTTCTACTCGCGCCGCTTTGGGTATACAACAAATTCGGAAGTTTCAGATACCATTCCCCTCCGTTTTAGAGCAAGCACAAATCGCTAACTTTCTCGATCACGAAACCGCTAAAATCGATACCTTGATTAAAAAGCAGCAACAACTGATTAAGCTACTAAAAGAAAAGCGCCAAGCAGTGATCAGTCATGCAGTGACTAAAGGACTGAATCAAAACTCCTCGATGAAAGATTCAGGTGTAGAGTGGTTGGGTGAAGTGCCTGCTCATTGGGGGGTATTGCGTTTAAAGCATCTAATTGAATCGTTAGAGTCAGGTTGTAGTGTAAATGCCGCTGATGTTCCTGCTAGTGCTAACGAAGTTGGTGTTTTAAAAACTAGTTGCGTATATACACGTACATTTAGAGTAGAAGAAAATAAGACTGTTGTGTCAGAAGACCTCCATCGCGTGAAATGTCCCGTTAGGAAAGGGGCTATTATTATAAGTCGGATGAATACGCCTGAACTGGTTGGAGCCAGTGCGCTTGTTAGTGAATATGCTCAAAATGTCTATTTACCTGATCGGTTATGGCAAACAAACTTCAATGAAAAGGTTGATTTGAATTCTGAGTACTTAGCTTACTTTATGACTGTTGAGGGTTTTCGGGTTCAGATCTCTCTAGCAGCTGAAGGGGCTAGTAGTAGTATGCAGAATATTGCGAAAGAAGACTATTTAGGTATAAATTGTCTTCTTCCTCCATTGAGCGAACAGCAGTTGATAGTTGAATACATTAGACTGAAATTAGATTATTTTGAGAAGCTAGATAATGATGCCAATGATGCTGTAAAACTTTTAAAAGAACGCCGCACCGCTCTAATCTCTGCCGCAGTCACAGGCAAAATCGACGTGCGTAACTGGGAGCAACCTAATGACTAACAAGGTGACACCACCTCTTGGGCAGTTTATTTTATTTGAAACAGACGAAGGGCAAACCAAGGTTGAATGTCGCTTTGAAACAGAAACGCTTTGGTTAACTCAAAACCTAATAGCTGAGCTGTATCAAAAGAGTGTACCGACTATAAATGAGCACTTAAGTAACATTTATAGTGAGGGCGAACTTGAACAAAATGCAACCATTAGGAATTTCCGAATAGTTCGAAAAGAAGGCACACGCGAAGTTGCTCGTGATGTAGCGCATTATAATTTAGAAGCCATATTAGCGGTGGGTTACCGCGTGCGCTCTAAGCAAGGAACACAGTTTCGACAGTGGGCGACGAGAACATTACAAGAGTACCTAACTAAGGGCTTTGTAATGGATGACGAGCGCCTTAAAAACCCAGATAATATGCAATATTTTGACGAACTATTAAACCGCATACGCGACATACGCTCATCAGAGAAAATATTCTGGCGCAAAGTATGTGACATATATGCCACCAGCATTGATTATGACGGCAAAGCACAAACAAGTGTTGATTTTTTTGCTAAAGTTCAAAATAAAATGCACTGGGCGGCTCATGGTAATACTGCGGCAGAGCTTGTTTTTAAACGTATTGATGCCGACAAACCTCATTTAGGCTTAACCAGTTTTGCAGGCACAGAACCAACCCGCAAAGAGGTGGTTACAGGTAAAAACTATTTAAATGAGCAAGAGCTCGATACCTTGAACAGGCTAGTTAACTCCTACTTAGAATTTGCCGAGCTGCAAGCCCGTAATGGTAAGTTAATGAAAATGGCAGACTGGGCAAGCAAGCTTGATGACTTTTTGCGCCTAAGTGATTATGAAGTACTTAATCATGCTGGCAATATTTCACAAGCGCAAGCTACTGAAAAAGCAAAACAAGAATACGATAAGTACCGCAGAGTAATCGATGCACAGCCATCAAAGGTTGATTTAGACTTAGCCAATGCAATAAAGCAGCTGCAGGATAAACCGAATAGTTAACGTTAATTGATTTTAGGTTAAAAACCCAACACGTTAAATAAGTCACGTATAAGGAATAATAAAAGTGATAGATACAACGCAAGAACGTATTTTTCAAGACGACATAATAAGCCAAATGGTTGCAAATGGTTGGATTGAAGGCACAGGCGCTGGCTATAACTGCGAAACTGCTTTGTATGAACAAGATGCGCTAGCCTTTGTTAAAAGCACCCAACCAAAAGAGTGGCAAAAGCTGTGTAAGGTATTCCCTAATGACCCTGAACGCCACTTTTTAGAAGCGCTGGTGGCACAACTTAAAAAAGCAGATATAAACGCCACAGATAAAGCCTCACGCACGTATGGTGTATTAGGTGTGTTACGCCATGGTTTAAAAATTCGTAATGCGCGTTTTGAGCTGTGCCAATTTAAACCAGAGCATAACCTAAACCCCGAAACCCTCGCGCGTTACGAGCAAAACACCTGCCGTATAGTGCAAGAGTTGGTGTATAGCCCGTATGCCAATGCTGAGCACTTAGCTGCAACAGGTAGCAAAGCCAAAAGCTGGCGTATAGATTTAGTGTTATTTGTAAACGGCTTACCAGTTTCAACCCTAGAGCTTAAATCAGAATTTAAACAAGCAGTTGAAAATGCGATTAAGCAATACAAACAAACACGCTTACCTAAAGACCCTGCGACTAAAAAACCAGAGCCACTACTTACCTTTAAGCGTGGTGCATTAGTACACTTTGCTGTAAGCCAGTATGAAGTATATATGACCACTAAGCTTGCAGGTGATGACACCTTCTTTTTACCCTTTAACAAAGGCACAAGCGAAGGTGGTGCAGGCAATGATGTACCTGAAGACACTAGCCGTTATGCAACTGATTACTTGTGGGATGAAGTATTAGTGCCTAAAAATCTGCTTAATATTTTAGGCAGCTTTGTACACTTGCAAATAGAAGAGTTTGAGAATTGGGAAGGGCTAAAAGATAAAAAAGAAACTCTTATTTTCCCGCGTTATCACCAATGGGATGTAGTAAGTAAGCTGATTGATGCGGCAATAGAAGAGGGCACAGGTAATAAGTATTTAGTGCAACACAGTGCGGGTTCAGGTAAGTCAAACTCTATTGCTTGGACAGCCCACCAGCTTTCTACTCTTTATGACGAGCAAGGTAACAAACAGTTTCATTCAGTGATTGTTGTAACAGACCGAACAGTACTTGATGATCAGCTGCAAGATACTATTTATCAGTTTGAGCATGCAGACGGTGTAGTAGGGCGTATTAATAATAAAGAAGGTGATGGCTCTAAATCAGAGAAGCTCGCCAGCGCACTTGAAAACGCTCAGCCTATTATTATTGTAACCATTCAAACCTTCCCGTTTGTATTACGTGCTATAGAGAACAGTACTAGCTTAAAAGAGCGCAGTTATGCGGTTATTGCCGATGAAGCTCATTCATCACAAAGCGGCTCTACTGCTCGACAGTTAAAAGAAGTGCTGATGACTGAAGAGACTGACGATGATGTTGAGTTATCGTCAGAGGATATACTCGATGCTACCGTTGCAGCCCGCCGAGGTAGTGCAAACCTTAATTACTATGCGTTTACTGCCACACCTAAAGCAAAAACAATAGAGCTGTTTGGTCGATTACCTAACCCAGAACTACCTCCATCAAAACAAAATAAGCCAGTGGCGTATCACATATATTCAATGCGCCAAGCAATAGAGGAAGGCTTTATATTAGATGTACTTAAAAATTACACTAACTATAAGGTGATGTACCAACTTGCTCAAAAAATAGAGGCGGCAGATGAAGAGGTTGATAGTAAAAAAGCAGCGGTAAAACTTAACCAATGGGTGCGTTTACACGACCATAATATATCGCAAAAAGTTAAAGTTATTATTGAGCACTTTAAAGATAACGTAATGGGTTTATTAGGCGGGCAAGCCAAAGCAATGGTAGTAACGGGCTCACGTAAAGAGGCTGTACGTTATAAGTTAGCATTTGATAAATATGTAGCTGAAGCTCTAGCAGAGCAAAAAACAGGTTATTCGACAATACGCGCTATGGTGGCATTTTCAGGCGAAGTTGAATTTACTAAAAGCGATCCTGATAGCGCTGCATTTTTAGATAAAAAGTTTACCGAAAAAAATATGAACCCTGAGCTTAAAGGCCGCGATATGCGCAAAGCCTTTGATAGTGACGATTACCAAGTAATGCTGGTGGCTAATAAGTTTCAAACGGGGTTCGACCAACCAAAGCTATGCGCTATGTATGTAGATAAAAAGCTAGGTGGCGTTGAGTGTGTACAAACCCTGTCACGATTGAATCGTACTTACCCAAGTAAAGCAGAAACAGGTACGTTTGTATTGGACTTCTTTAATGCCCCAGAAGACATACTAGAGGCATTTCAGCCTTACTACCAAACAGCAGAGCTTGCCGATGTTACTGACCCTCAAATTGTTTTTGATTTATTTGAAAAGCTGCGTGCTAGCGGTATATTTTTGTGGTCTGAGGTTGAGCAGTTTTGTGCGGCCTTCTTTACCAAGAACAAGTCAAACGCGGCGATCAGTAATATTATTCACCCAGCTAAAGAGCGTTGGCAAAAGCGTTACGCATCTGCAATTGAGGCGTATATAAAAGCCAAAGAAATGTTTGAACGCACTAAAAAGACTGAAGACGCTGTATTAATAGCTAACGCAGAAACAAGCTTTAAAGAGTGCAAACAAGAAAAAGACGGCCTAGAAATATTCAAAAAAGATTTAGGCAGCTTTACCCGCTTTTACGAGTTTATGTCGCAGCTGGTGGAGTACGACGACAAAGAGCTTGAAAAACTAAGCTTATTCGCCCGCCACTTGCGCCCACTGTTACGTGAAAAAGTAGTGACTGAAGATGAGCTTGATTTAGATAACGTGGTAATGAGCCATTACCGTTTATCAAAAATACGCCAACAAGATATACAGCTAAAAGAAGACGAGCCTGATTACAAGCTAGAGCCAAGTAATGATGTGGGTAGTGCTAAAGCGAAGGATAAAAAAGAAGCGTTCTTATCGCAGATAATCGACAAGCTTAATGAGGTTTTCATCACGGATAACCTAACTAATAAAGACATGCTTAATTATGCTTTTACAGTACGCGATAAACTAACCGAAAACGCCTCTGTAATGAGCCAGATTGCAAATAACAGCCCAGAGCAAGCAATGCTAGGTGATTTCCCTCAAGCGATGGATGACGCCATTTTAGGAAGCAGTGATGCACACCAAGAACAAATGATGCAGCTACTATCAGATCCAGCAAGAAACCAACAATTTGCGCGAGTGATATTTGATATGTTGAGCGGGTTTAAAAAAGCATAGGCTTTAGGAGTAGAAATGGTACAGGATTTAATCAAAGGTTGGTTTAGTGATAATAGAGTGAAGATCACAAGCCCTGTTTTAGGCGCTTTTATGGGGGCGTGGGTTTTATTCAATTGGAAGTACTTTCTTCTATTATTTTGGGGTAAAGGTGATCTTGAAGTTAGACTTTTGGCATTCGAAGAAATAATTACAACTTCAAACTTAAGCATATGGTTGTGGCCTTTGCTAGTGGCATTAACATACGCGTTTGGTTTACCGTATTTGAATGTTTTAAGCCATAAATTACTTAAAAGGGCGGAAGAGTGGCGACATAGCGAGGTTGTTGGCATTGATGTAATAAAGGCTAAGAAAAAAATGGAATTGAATGAAGTAATATACAAAGGAGATCCGGCCAATCCGTACTTAGGTAAAAGATTAGATGCGGAGTTAAAAGAGTTTGAGGCTAAAGCAGATATAACAAGAGCAGAGGCTAACGATAAAAAACTTAAACTTGAAGAGCTAGAAGCTAAGAAAAAGGTGTCTATAGCAGAGCAAAAAAAATTAGAGTTAGAAGCTGAGCAGGAAGAATTAAAACTCAAAGATTTAAAAAGACGAGATGAAAGGGAAAAGCTTGCTCAAGAACGAGCAAAAGCCCATCATCAACAAGAGCTGTTAAACGCAAGGTTTCCAACTGCTTACGTTTTTCTTAAGTATTTATCTGAGTCTTTTATTGAAGATGAAGTGAATGCGCCGATCGATTTTATGATGGATTGTTTAGTAATTTGCTTCGGTTATAAAAATAGTGATGAGCTATTAGCCGATGATGAATTTTCATTATCTAAGTTCGATGAACTTTCATGTGTTGCATACAGTAATTCAACAATTCTCAAAGCTCTTTCTGAGCTCATTAAAAAGTCAAAAATCAACGTAACAGCAGAAGAAGTTTTTGATCACTTGGTTCAAATGTTTGAAAATATAGATACTGTCAGATTTATGTCTGATGATTTGTTCAAAGATTTAGCAAGTGAGTTTGCAAGCGATTCAGATAATTATGACTCCTTACTGCATGAGGATTCTGTTATTGGTTCGATGGCAGAAACTAACGCATATTTTGAATTTGTCGAAGATGTTCATGTGATTGGAGTTGATGAAAGGGGTGATGAAGAAGTAGCTATTAAAATGGAGGCTACTATTTCAGGTACTAATCATGATGATAAGCCATTTTCTGGCGATTCTTTAGATGTTACTTTTAACTTAGTTTTTATACCAGTTATTGGAAAAAATGGATATTCCCAGCCAGAGATTGAAAATGTAAGAGCTTCCGTGAGTGACTATTGGAGAGGGTAATATATGAATTTTAATTGTAAATACCACGAGTGGCTTACTGAGTATACGTTTGATAACTGTAAGCTCAATCGTAAAGAATATGGTGAGTTTTTAACTAACTATATTAAGGGAGAACATGATGGCTTTGTGCTTAACTTAAATGGGGCTTGGGGGACTGGAAAAACTGAATTCTTAAGACGGTTATATAGCCACTTGATAAATGAAGGTCACCCGACTGTTTACATTGACGCATGGGAAAGTGATTTTTCAGAAATTCCATTATCAGTGGTAGCCAGTGAGTTAATTAAGCAACTTTCAATGATTAACGATAACATTGGATCTGATTTAGACAAATTAACAGGCTTTCTAGGTAAGGCGTTAAAAGGGGTAGTAATAGCTGGAGCAGGTTTAGCTACCAAGCACCTTGTGGATGACTCTGCTGCTGGAAGAGAGGTAGCAAAAACTTTCTTTGAAACTTCACCTAAAGATTTTCTTACGAGTATAAAAAAAGATCATGAAGAACAAGTAGAGGCCATTAAAAGTATAAGAAAAGAATTAGGGCTTTTAGCTGAAGTGCTCAAGCAAACTCATGGTAAAGAACTGCCTGTTATTGTATTAATTGATGAACTTGATAGATGTAGACCTAATTACGCTATAGAAATGTTAGAAGTTATAAAGCACTTCTTCGCAACAAAGAATTTTGTCTTTGTTGTTGCCACAGATACTACGCAGCTGCAAGAGTCGATAAAATCAGTTTACGGTTCTAATTTTGACTCGAATACTTATCTGAAACGCTTTTTTAATAGGGAGGCTAAGTTAGCAGAGCCTAATATTGAACACTATCTAGATTTACACGACTTTAGTTTTATCGAGTATGCGGGAAAAGTTGAGATATATCCTAATATTGAGATTGTCCAGCATAGAACAATTGCTAAATATATTGAGTGGATGGCTCAGGCATATGCTTTAAGTTTAAGAGATGTAGACCAATTAATAGACAAATTAAAAGCATGTCTGCGAAGTGTATTTTTTACTTATGAGACTACTGACAAAGTTCAAGTCATAAATATCTTTTCACTATTAATCGCATTAATTGAATTTGATATAGGCCATAAACAATTTATAGAAAGAACTCACAACATTCCTGAGGTAGAAGGCGGCTATTTAAATAATTTTACCTTAAGTAATGATTATGATGGTGAAGTTAGGTTTTCTGATTTATATGAATTAAACATGCGTTGTTCGGTGATGCATGACGTAGAATTTGAAAAACATGGTCGCCAAGAAGTCATGAGTGCTTATGGGACACACCCATATGTTAATGAAAAATACGCTCTTGATTATAATGGAGCTACCAGAGAGACTTTTACTAAGATAAGCAATGCATTTAGTCGCTTCTCAGATAATTCAGTTTCTAAAAGGTGGCTTTGGCAAGATTATAGAAAGGTAGTAACGTTAGCAGGAAATATTGATTAGTCGATATAGTAACTAACAAGTGAGAATTTATTTTAGTACCATAGTTAGTACCATGAATCCTGTTTTCAGTTTAATATTCCTAATTAAATCAATATGTTGCATTACCTGTTGAGACTCCCCCAGCTCCACCAATAACGGTTTTTAAATTCGTTTGTTTAAAAACCCTAAAAAACCCGCAACTTGAGCAATCAAGTCGCGGGTTTTTTTATGGCTAAAATGATTGAATTTATTGTGCATTGATTTATCTTGCGCTGACCGCTGACCGCTGACCGCTGACCGCTGACCGCTGACCGCTGACCGCTGACCCCGAACCCTACAACTAATAGACTAGTCGCTTACTTACCTATTTTTTGTATTATGAGCCAATGAATAACTGCGAGCTTTGATATGGATATTTTTACAGCTGAACACATTTCCCCTTTAATTTCGCTTTTACTGGTTTTACTGGCGGGGGTTACTTCGTTTGTATCGGCGGCTTTTGGTGCGGGCGGCGGTTTAATGCTGTTGGTGGTAATGGCGTCGGTTATGCCGATGGCAATGGTTGTGCCGGTTCATGGTTTAGTGCAGTTAGGCTCTAATGCCAATCGATTATTGTTAAGTATTGCCCATCTTGATAAGCCGATGTTGTTGTATTTTACTCTGGGTGGATTAATTGGTGCCGGGTTGTCGAGCCAAGTAGTGAGCGATATTAACCTTGATAGCATGAAGCTGTTTGTGGCTTTATTTGTGATTTATTTACTGTGGGGAACAATCCCTGAATTTAATAAAGACTCACGATTAGGGCGTTTAATAGCGGGTGTAATTACGACATTTATTTCTACTTTTGTGGGAGCAAGTGGGCCTCTGGTGGCGAGTTATTTACACATTAATCATTACGATAAGCTTAAATTTACCGCGACTTTTTCAAGTATTATGACCTTGCAGCATAGTTTAAAAGCCGTTGTTTATGCGGGGCTGGGTTTTAGCTTTTGGCAATGGTTGCCCTTAACACTTGCGATGATTTTAAGCGGAGCCATTGGCACCTGGTTAGGGATTCGTTTACTTAAGCGGCTCTCTGTGGAGCGTTTTAGAGTTATTTTTAAAGTGATTTTAACTCTGCTTGCCATGCAGCTTGCATGGCAAGGGGTGAGTGTAATGCTTACTTAATAGCGGCTTTTATTGGTTTATCGCCATCAAATAACTCAAAAATACGATTGCTATTAAATGAGTTTGTAGCAACGTGAAGCAATGCGTTGGCTACATTTTCGCGGCTAATTTTAGCCTTTGACTGATCGCTAGGGCGCTCTGTTGTTACTTCCAAAGAGGCACTTTCGTCAGTTAATGTTCCTGGGCGGATAATTGTGTAATTGAGTCCACTGTGAATTAAATGCTCATCAGCCATATGTTTTGCTACTAGATAGGGCTTTAAGTCACTATCTATCGCATCAGGATCGTCTGCACCAATAGAGCTGACCATAATAAAGTGTTTTACACCGTGCTCTTTAGAATAAGTTGCTGCTTTTGTCGCTGCCCACAAATCAATAAGTACGGTTTTATCTGTGCCTGTACTTCCACCTGAACCTGCTGCAAAGATAACTTGGTCGCAGCCATTAATGGCACTTGAAAAGTCACCTTCTAAATCCTGTTCAACAATACTTAAAAATGGGCTATCTAAATCACGCAGTTTGCTTTTGTCTCTTACAAGTGCAACAACATTTTGCTCATTTTCTAAAAGTAGTTTGGTAGCCATTTTACCAATTTGACCACTTGCGCCAATAATTAAAGTCTTACTCATAATTAATTCCTTCTCAATATAGTGTAAAGATTGTTCGTACAAACAGACCTTGGGGTAGGAAATTATTTTTAAAGAGTAAATGGGATTTAAACGAGCTTATTTAAAAAAAACATATTAGTGAAAAGTTATTACTTAACTGAGTATTAAAATTAGCTATTTTTTTAGGCGTTTTTTAGAACTTTTTACTCGATCATTATACTTACTTCGGTTACAAAGCTACGGTGGTATAAGCCAATACGTACACTGCGTTCTTGGTAATTACAGTAAAGGGCTTTGTAGGTATTATTACCTTTAAATTTTATTGCGAATAAGGTCACGAACAATAAAGCGGCCTGGGTGAATAGCTTGGCTTACGCGTTCGCTTAGTGGGCGAGGTTCATTGTTTAAACTACTAATTAGGTGCTCGGCAGATAGCGGTGCACTGCATAATGCTCGCGCGCCAAAGCCGGTAAAAATATGCAGGCCCTGTTGTGGTTTTTTTAATGCTTGGTATTGATAGCGCTTACCCAAACGTAAATTAGCAAATGCATGTGTATAGTCAGTTTGCTCCACCCATTCACCGGCCATAGGTAAGTGATCAATAAAACTACAGCGAACAGCGGCTTTAGCAGAGCTAATATCGCCTAAGCTGGTGGCAAATTCAGTGTTGTTATAAAAGCTCAGCAGTTGCTCGCGGTTAGTGTGGTTGTCTTGCTCGGTCACTTCACGGCTTTTACTGTTTTTTTCAAAGGTGGCGCCCATACAATGGTGATCTAAATAAGCGGGGGTGAAATACCCCTTGTGACACAACACGGTTTTTAGCTTACGTGATTGCGTGCTTGCTTGAACATGTGACACCTGTCCGCGTACGCCAACAATAGGGAGCGTTTTAGTTTGCGCAAATGCATCGCTGTGTTCACCGGCGCAAATAATCACATCGCTAAAGGGGCCAAATGTTTGTTTTTGCGTGGTTAAGTACCAGCCATCGGGTTGTTTGTTAAGTTGCTCAATGTGGCAATTAAATAGGCTCTCAAACTCATTTAATTGCTGTGCGGCATCTAACATAGCACTGACTAACTGGGGGGGATTAACCCAGCCGCCTTGTTCAAAAAACACCCCTGAGTAACCTGTTTTAACCCCAGCAATAGCATCACCCTCATCAGCAGTCATATTTCGCATAAGCAGCTCTGGCCACAGTTGTTTATCAGCGAGATTTTGATGACGCTCTGCCAATGGTTTTTTTACTGCATGTTGCAGCACACCACACCACTGGTGATCAAACAAAAAGCCATTGTTGAGTAATTGATTGTAAAGCCGCTTTGCGTATAAAAAACTATGGGCAAATAGTTCACTGTGTGGCGAATTTTTTGCTTGTAAATGCGGATATATCGCCCCTTGTACATTGTGAGATGCCCCCATGGCCGGTTGTTTATCTTGGCAAAATAAGTGGCTTGGTATACCGCGTTTCGCAAGGCTATAAAGAATACAACTGCTGGCTATACCACCGCCAATAACAGCCACATTGGTAAGGGGAGAGAAGTGATGCTCAAAATAGGCGGGGGCCGATTGTTTTGAATTAGCCTGAGCGAGTGTGCCAACTAGCATCTCTCGTTTTCGGCCAAAGCCTTTAGCTTTTTGCATGCTAAAGCCCGCTTCAATTAAACCACGGCGAACAAAGCCCGCAGCGGTAAACGTGGCTAATGTCGCGTTGCATCTGGAAATATCAACCATGGCGTTAAATACACTTTGCTGCCACATGTCGGGGTTTTTACTCGGTGCAAAACCATCTAAAAACCATGCGTCAACGAGTCCACTTTGTGGGTAGCTCATGCTATTAATACATTCCAGCACATCACCAAAGTAGAGGTCGAGCACCACAAGGCCATTGGCAAATTCAAGGCGATGACAACCGGTTAAATTAATCGGGTAGTGGGAGACGAGTTGGGCGCTTAAATGACTTAAACTAGGCCAAGCTTGCAAGGCTTGTTTTAAATCATTTACGCTAAGTGGATATTTTTCAAAAGAAATAAAATGCAGTCGTTGCACGTTATTAGACTGTTGACTTTGAACTTGTGGGCATTGCAGGTGGTCATAAAACTGCTGCCATGCATTTAAAAAATTAAGCCCTGTACCAAAACCGGTTTCGGCTATAACAAAGTGCTCACGGTCATGATTTTGTAACCGTGACTCTATATTGTTTTGTTGATAAAACACATAATGAGACTCAGCGAGGCCGTCGTCATTAGAAAAATAAACATCATCAAAGTCATTAGCAACCGGTGTCCCTAAATCATTAAAGTGTATGTGGGCGTTTTTTATCATGACCAATTCATTTTTATAGATAATTTTTTAATTATTTTACGTGTTTTCTTTGAAATAGTCTGGCGTTATTTATAAGCTGTAGCTTCAGAGTACAAGTGTACGCTAGAAAGCTGACCACTTAGATGATTAAATTCGCGTAAAATAGAACACAATTAAGTATTAAGCTAAGGGAATTACCCATGAGAAGAGCCGTAATAACAGGCATCGGTGTTGTATCAAGCATCGGCAATAATAAAGAAGAAGTATTAGAGTCACTAAGAGCGGGTAAAAGCGGTATTGCTTTTAACCAAGAATTTGCTGATTACAAATTGCGCAGCAATGTATCAGGTAAAATTGATATTGATGTTAAAGAGCATGTTGACCGCAAAGCAATGCGCTTTATGGGTGATGCAGCGGCTTATTCTTATATCTCAATGGCACAAGCGATTGAAGATGCGGGCCTTAGCGACGAACAAGTATCAAACGAGCGCACTGGTTTATTAGTGGGTTCTGGCGGCGGTTCATCAAAATGGCAAGTAGAAGCGGCCGATATCCTTCGCGAAAAAGGCGTTAAGCGCGTTGGCCCTTACATGGTGCCACGTACTATGGCGAGCACCACCTCGGCTTGTTTAGCAACGCCATTTAAAATTAAAGGCGTTAACTATTCAATTAGCTCTGCGTGTGCAACCTCTGCGCATTGTATTGGCCATGCTGTTGAGCAGATTCAACTAGGCAAGCAAGACGTTATTTTTGCAGGTGGTGGTGAAGAACTTCACTGGACGCTAGCGATGGAATTTGACGCTATGGGCGCGCTTTCGACTAAATATAACGACACACCTGAAAAAGCATCACGTACATACGATGCTAACCGTGATGGTTTTGTGATTTCAGCCGGTGGCGGTATTGTGGTTGTTGAAGAGCTAGAACACGCACTTGCACGTGGCGCGCACATTTATGCTGAAATTACCGGTTACGGCGCAACCTCAGATGGTTACGACATGGTTGCACCATCGGGTGAGGGCGCAGTACGTTGTATGCGCCAAGCAATGCAAAACGTTGATAGCATTGATTACTTAAATACCCATGGTACGTCAACACCCGTAGGCGATGTGAAAGAGCTGGGCGCTATTCAAGAAGTATTTGGTGGTAACTCGCCAATGATCAGCGCAACTAAAGCAATGACAGGCCATGCACTGGGTGCGGCAGGTGTACACGAAGCCATCTTTTCATTGCTAATGCTTGAGCATGGTTTTGTTGCGCCATCTATCAATATTGATGAGCTTGATGAGCAAGCAGCGGGCTTGAACATTGTAACTGAAGCCAAAGACGTTGAACTAAATACGGTTATGTCTAACAGTTTTGGTTTTGGCGGCACCAATGCCACATTAGTAATGAGCAAATACAAAGGCTAAGTTAACCTTTAACTATTTTAAAGCCGAGCAAAATGCTCGGCTTTTTCGTTTGTGCAAATAGGCGGTTGTTCGTTACAATAGAGCCTCATTTTGCCAAACGGATTCACAATGAAAATTCTTGCCGATCAAAATATGCCTTTAGTTGAGCAATTCTTTAAAGATATGGGTGAGGTTGAACGATTTGATGGCAGGCAATTAACTCCAGAACAACTCATTGATGTTGATGTATTACTCACTCGTTCAGTCACGCAGGTCAATAGTGAATTATTAGCACAGGCTAATAAGCTAAGCTTTGTAGGTACAGCCACTATTGGTGTGGATCATATTGATACCGATTTGCTCAACGCAAAAAATATTGATTTTACCAGTGCGCCTGGCTGCAATGCGATTGCGGTTGCTGAATATGTGATCAGTAGTTTATTTGCATTAAGTCAAGAAAACGCCAGCCCATTAAGCGGGAAAACAATTGGTATTGTGGGTGTGGGTAATATTGGTAGTTGCCTCGCGCACAAGCTAAAAGCACTTAACGTTAATTTACTATTGTGCGACCCAATAAAGCATGAGCAAGGGCTATTAACCGAGCACGTTGAGCTTGATGAGCTATTAGCGCAGTCAGATATAGTCACGTTTCATGTGCCGTTAGTAAAAACAGGTACGCATAAAACACTGCACATGCTTGATAAAAAGCGCTTAACTACGCTTAAACCTGGACTTACTTTAATTAACGCCAGCCGAGGTGATGTGATTGATAATCAAGCATTACTTGAGGTGATGGAAGCCGGCGCTGAGCTCGATTTAGTGTTGGATGTGTGGGAAAACGAACCTAACATTTTAACCGAGTTACTTGAGCATGTTCGCTATGCCAGTGTGCACATTGCCGGACATACTCTTGAGGGCAAAGCTCGGGGTACACAAATGTTGTATCAAAGCTTGTGTGAGCTAAAAGGGGTTAACGCAATAAAATCGCTTGATGATTTTTTACCGCCTCCTGCAATTAAAAAAGTCGCCCTAGGAAGTAGTTTTAGCGAAACAGATATAGCCCGTTTAGTGCACTTAGTTTATGACGTACGCCGTGATGATGGCATTTTACTGCGTCACTTGGCCGATGAAGGCTTTGACAGTTTACGAAAAAATTATCCAACCCGACGTGAATTTAGCACCGTGGTGGTTGAAGGTGATAGCACCGAGCTTGCTGCATTTGCGCAGCTTGGTTTTACTACAGCAAACTAATTTAATTAGCACGGTTGTTTTAATCGTGCTTACAGAGGATGAAATATGTCGCAAAAATATAACGTTGCCGTACTCGGCGCTACAGGCCTTGTAGGTCGTCAAATCATTGAAACTTTGGAAGATCGTAAATTTCCGGTCGATCAGCTGTTTTTATTAGCAAGCAGCCGCAGTGCTGGCGAAGATATAAAGTTTCGTGGTGAGACCATAGAAGTACGTGATGTTGAAGGCTTTGACTTTAGCCAAGCGCATATCGGTTTATTTTCTGCTGGTGGCAGTGTATCAGAAAAATATGCCCCTATTGCCGCAGACGCTGGCTGTATCGTTATTGATAACACATCGCACTTTAGAAATGACTTTGAAGTGCCGCTCATTGTGCCAGAAGTAAATGCATCGAGTTTAGCCGATTTTAGAAATCGTAATATTATTGCCAACCCTAATTGTTCAACCATTCAAATGATGCTTGCGCTTAAGCCTATTTATGATGCATACGGCATTGATCGTATTAACGTTTCAACTTACCAAGCGGTGTCGGGAGCGGGTAAAGAGGCAGTTGATGAACTGGCTAAACAAACTGCAAATTTAATGAATGCACGCCCAATGGAAAACGAAATATTTCCTAAGCAAATTGCGTTTAATGTAATACCGCAAATCGATAGCTTTGAAGATAACGGCTATACGCGCGAAGAAATGAAAATGGTAAACGAAACGCATAAAATTTTAGGCGATACAACCATTGCGGTAAACCCGACTTGTGTTCGCGTCCCTGTATTTTTTGGTCATTCTGAGTCAATTAATATTGAAACGCGTATGCCTTATGATTTTGAGCATGTAAAGCAACTATTGAGTGATGCGCCAGGTGTTGAGCTAATTGATGATGCTGGCGACTACCCAACGGCTGTGTCGGATGCCAGTGGTAATGATACTGTTTATATCGGCCGTTTACGTGCTGATATTTCACACCCACATGGATTAAATATGTGGGTAGTAAGTGATAATACCCGTAAAGGGGCTGCAACCAATAGTGTACAAATAGCAGAAGAACTGATTGCTAATTATATGTAATTAGCCTGAAAATAGTGATAATTTCAATAAACGGTAAACCACAGTGGTTTGCCGTTTTTTTATGCTTTAACCGCCATTTTTTTGCCACTTATTAACTGAGAGAGTGTAAACATCTTGATAAACAACATAAAAACATTTTTATCATGATGTTTAAGGTATTTATTTTCAATGCGTTGCGATGGATATTATGGCTTAACTGGTTTATAGTTTGTAACTGGAATAGAGCTTGCAATAAAAATAGATTGTAATAAAAATGTGCGTTGGCCACGTGGCTAACAACGGCAAGAATAATCAATGTTTAAGCGCCAATTTTAAAGCGCTGCGTTAACATTTAAACATTAAAGGATCAGCATGCGCGGTTTCGTTTCACTTATTATATTAGCGTCTGCACTGATGGTAACGACTGTTTACTCTCAAGACAGTACCCAATTAAGAGGGCCTAAAGGCGCAGATTACGGCGCGCAGGGTCGCTCTATTGGGCCAATAAAACCAACCGATACACTTTGGCGTATTGCCGTTAAAGTTCGCCCAGATAACTCAGTCAGCATTTATCAAGTTATGCAGGCCTTGTATAACAAAAACCCCAACTCATTTTTAGAACAAAACTTAAATCACATGCAAAGTGGTTCGTATTTAAAAATACCTACTTTGGCAGAAATTAGACGAGTAAACCCGCAATTAGCTAAGCAACGTTCTGAGCAAGACGATGAACTGTGGGAAAAAAAGAAAAATGGCACACTCACTCAAGCAGAGATCAATTCAGCACAAACACAAGTAACCCAAGCCCGCAAAGCAGACGTTGATGAAGCCAAAAAAGAATTACAACAAGAATTAAAAGCGATTAAAACAGATCAAGGTAATAAATTAGTTGAGCTTCAGCAGCAGTTTAAAAGTTCGGTTAGTAACGTAGAAGAGATTTTAGTTGAAAACAACAACCTTAAAAAACAGCTGACAGGTATTTCAAACGAGTTAGAAAACGTTCGTTTACAACTAGGCCAAGATAGTGAAATTCAACAACAGTTAAAAGAATTAATCGTTAAGCAAAACGAGATCATTGCACAGCAAAAATTAAAAGATGCAGAGCAAGAGAATGAATTTAGCTTTGCTGCATTACTCTCGAATCCTTTGGTACTCATTTTATTAATGACCATTCCAGCGTTGTTGATTATTTTTGCTGTAGTTATGTGGCTGCGTAAGCGTGGTAATAACCAAGAGCCTGAGAGTAACGATGATGAATTTATACCACAAGCGCCTGCTTATACTGACCCTCTAGATGAAATGCCAGAACCCACGCTTGACGAAGCGCCTGCTCCCGATCCACTTGATGATTTAAGTGTGCAGTTAGATGAGAACATGGATGACGTATTACTTGATGATGATGTGGAGTTTAATGATGATCTCGATGATGACAGTTTATTAGATCAAGATGAGTTAGAAAGCTTACTTAATGATGATGTTGTTTTTGAAGATGAAAATACTGAGGGCGATGAACTTGATGTTTTCATGCAACAAGATTTTGATAGCCCTGATGAAGATGACACGGGCGATACAATTAATCTTGACGAATCGGATGATATTTTAAGTGCGGATGATTTAGATAGCCTGTTTGATGAAGAAGATGACGATTCATTACCAGATGAACCCCAAGGTGAATCGAATGATGATATGGCTGCACTCAGTGAAGAGCTCGCCGAAGAGGGCGAAGACTTCGACATTGATGATTTACTCGATGAAAATAATGAGCAGGCAACTGACACATCAGCAGACGATGACGAATTTGATATTGACGATTTACTCGATGCAGAGCAACCCGCTACTGCACAGAGTGAAGAAACCGATATTGACAGCTTAGTTGATGAAGATGACGAATTTGATATTGACGATTTACTCGATGCAGAGCAACCCGCTACTGCACAGAGTGAAGAAACTAATATTGACAGCTTAGTTGAAGAAGATGACGAGATTGACATTGATGACTTGCTTGATGCAGAGCAACCCGCTGCTGCAGAGAGTGAAGACGCGGATATTGACAGCTTAGTTGATGAAGATGACGAGATTGACATTGATGACTTGCTTGATGCAGAGCAACCCGCTGCTGCAGAGAGTGAAGAAAC
>Ga0098059_1000429_pt1 | contig 26879 bp, 25 predicted proteins | sample 20_taG_FD_92580 | JGI IMG/M metagenome (GOLD analysis project Ga0098059, IMG submission 92580) | Marine viral communities from the Subarctic Pacific Ocean - 20_ETSP_OMZ_AT15318 metaG | ecosystem: Environmental > Aquatic > Marine > Oceanic | place: Subarctic Pacific Ocean | collected 2015-01-19
TGATTTGATCATTCATAACGGCGGAGTGAAAAAACATTCCTAATTTTTCTGGGTTAACATAAGAATTTTTGAGTTGATCTGTTACCATATTATACTTATGATAATTCGATGCTGATATTCGAATCGCTTCTGTTAACACGTTTCTAACATCTAACCCTTTTGTATTCCTATGCTGGGAAATCATATCATCGCTTATAACAATTTCCGACTCCATACCGTTCATACAACGTCCAACCATGATTGAGACCCAAGCTTTTAACTTCTTGGTTTGGTCGGTCGAGCCGGATACGTTTAAAACATAGCTCCCCGTTCCGCCGGCGTAAATTTCTGGAGTCCAGTTTTCCCCATCTAACTTCATAATCTCAATAGGGATTCTTGCGTGGTACTTGGAATTACCGTTCCCACTATGACTCCACAACCCGGTCGTTGTTATCTCATCCGGCCTTGAATCGTTTGGAAGTTTTTGGCTATCATCTCCCCCGGTACGCTCAAAATGTTTCCTTTTGAAAGCGACAAGGGGCGATCCTATTTCAGTCGATGCGCTAAACTGTAAACCGCCTTCACGCTTTTGGCTATCTTCGAATATTTTCGAGATAGTGGTATTAATATCAAAAGGTGTTATTGGTTTATAATTTTTTCCGCCTTCAACAATTTTCATTTCCGCCGATGTTTTTTCTAATTGCTCATCGGTCGTTGAAATATTATAACCAGTCGTTCGTGTACCCATAATTGTATAAACTCCAATTTTAAAAAGGTGAAAGGAATAATAGGGTTTTTCTAGTTTCTACCCTTTCCGCTCCAAAAACATCGCTAATAGGTTACTGCTAAAATTCTACCTATCGGGAATGTTTCAACCAAAGCGATTAATCAGCGAACCGTATTGCAGGATACGGTCTTTTTTCGATATTCCCCATCAGGGAATAACGGCTTTTTTAGAAGAATGGGATCAAAGCCGGTCAAGGGCGTATTTTTCAGGTCGCTTCGAAAATTTCAACTTCAAATTTTACCTGATACCATTCCAAATTACTTAATCATTCTATACTACGAACATTAAATTAAGATTAATTGAAAATTAATATTTTTTAATTTAAATTTAGTTTCCATATAACATATGAATATTAAAATACGGTTAACTCAAAATTAAAATTTATTAATTTAAACGGTTAAAATTCGGCCTCTTAGTTTGTTATGTATCCCCATTTCCCGGTCTTCCCAATATATAAGCTTGCGATTTAAAACAGTTCAAGCCGTATACAGTCAGGCCGTCTGATAGCATTTTATTTTTTTAAGTCAATTCAGGCGTTCCCGGATCGGCGGTATTTTACTAAATTAGTGGGTTATTGGGTTTCGAGTATTAAGCAAACCCAGCTATACATAACTAAATCCCTAAAATACTTTGATACTAGTTAAGCGGTATTAGTTAGGTATCGTTATGTATTCTGAAACATAACGAACTAATCCCGTTATGTATTACGATGCATAACGAACTAATCCCGTTATATATTCTGAAACATAACGATCTAATATCGTTATGTATTGCTATGCATAACGAACTAATCCCGTTATGTATTACGATGCATAACGAACTAATCCCGTTATGTATTGCTATGCATAACGAACTAATCCCGTTATGTATTGCTATGCATAACGATCTAATATCGTTATGTATTGCTATGCATAACGATTGACTTGATAACTAGTATCAAAGTATTTTATGGTATATGAATCTTTATTCATTAATAAATATTAATGAATACTTATTCATTAATATTTATTCATTAAAATTTATTAATGAAAAAATTTTAATTTTGCCGACCCCACCCCCCAAGCCTACGCCCCCGTCAAAATATTTGTTTCGTGTTCCAAGTATTTTCCTAAAATTCTAATTAATGTATCCCCATTAATAACATTGCCAGTTTTTCATAACGATGTTATTCTTTCAACATTGAAACTTAAACGGTGGCATAATGGATGAAAGACTTGAAAGTTTTAACGAAATAGATGAAGCAGAAGCAAACAAGGTAAAACCTAAACGGAGCAAGGGGGGTAGGCCAAAAGGGTCTAAAGCGGCGAACAAGTTTGAACCTACCGACCAGCAACGTCATTTAGTTGTGATGATGTCTGCTAATGGTGTAAAATACGTTGAACAAGCCCGAGCTTTAAATATAGGAGAAAAAACACTTACAAAGTATTTTAAAGAGGAATTAACTTTTGGTAAGATGAAAGCCACGGCTCATGTTTCAGGAGCGCTTTATAGAAATGCTTTAGAAGGAAATGTTCAAGCCCAAATCTTTTGGTTAAAAGCCCAAGGAGGATGGCGTGAAGCCGACCGCTTGGAGATTACCGGAGCCAACGGAAAAGAATTATTAACCGATACGGAACGGGAACAACGCCTTGCGTCTATTTTATCGTCTTTATCGACAAAGAAATCTATCGAGGTTGTTTCTCCCCCTGCTATAAAACAACTGAAAAACTGAATGAAACTTTTAGTCATCATGTGGATTTTGTCTCTTACTGATTTGTCCAGCCATAAAGCAAAATTCAACGGAACGCTTGACGCTTGCCTGAAAGAAGCGATACAATTCAATCAGAAAGAAAAAGAAGCTATGGCCGGCTGTTACATGGAAGTCCGCCAACCTAACTACCTAGACCGAGGATCAAACAATGCCCGTTAAATATGTCGATGGAAAAAAAATTCATCTGCCCTACCCTAAAAAACAAAAACGAACCAAAAAAGAAAAAGAGAAAGCAGAACGCAAAATCGCCGAATCAAAAGGAAAGTTAAAAGCATATATGAAAGCTTCTAGTTCTCCAAATCCATCGGCTCCAAAAGGGAGCGGGGCTACTATCTCCCGGACTAAATCATCTCTCGCTCGGGATCGAAAAGTTCATAAACTAATGCGGTCTGGTACTGCTGTTACCCAAGGGGGGATTGCTCGACCGGAAGAATATCTTGGTGCGATGCAATATTTGGTTGTTAGAGATAAACAAGAAGAACGAGCTATGGAGAGACAGGCACGACTCGCTGGAAAAGTTGCAAAAGCCAAAATGCGCTATAAGCAGAAAAAAAGAAAAAGAGATAAATAAATTCTTATGACTGATATTACTGCGTTACTGAAGCAATATGAAGATTTACCTCCAATGCAAAAGGCCGAGGTAGATCAACTGCTTCGGCAAGATGTATTAGATACCCCTTGGCGTCCGTTAATTGATATAGAAAACCCGGATGCCCCAACACCGCAACAACAAGCGTATGAGTCTAAGGCGGATATCCTACTTTTTGGAGGAGCCGCTGGTGGAGGAAAAAGCGCATTGTTAATTGGTTTAGCCCTAACGGCGCATAAACGATCTGTTATTTATCGTAGGGAGGTAAAACAACTTGGGCCAATCGAAGAAGAAATTATTCGTATTAGGAAAACCCGGAACGGGTTCAACGGTCAATTACATCGCTTTGATTTGGGGAAGAACCGGAGTATCCGCCTCGGGGGGATGCAGTATGCAGGAGATGAAGTTGCTTACCAAGGTGATCCCCGTGACCTCATTTGTTTCGATGAGTTGACCCAGTTCTTAGAATCACAGTTTCGTTATGTCACCACATGGAATAGATCGGCTGATCCGGCGCAACGCTGTCGCATAATTTGTGCTACAAACCCGCCGACCAGTGCTGAAGGACAGTGGGTTGTTAGTTACTGGGCGCCGTGGCTGGATAAAGAACATCCTAATCCGGCACAACCGGGCGAACTTAGGTGGTTTATAAGCAACGAAGAAGGGGATGATGTTGAAGTCGAATCGTCTGATCCTATATGGCAGGATGGAGATTGGGTACAACCACGATCCCGAACTTTTATCCCTTCTTCTGTAGACGATAACCCGTTTCTAGTTAGTTCAGGCTATAAAGCGGCGCTTCAGGCGTTGCCAGAGCCGTTAAGATCCCAGATGTTGATGGGTGATTTTAATGCGGGGATACAAGATGACCCGTGGCAAGTTATTCCTACCGAGTGGGTTGACAAAGCAATGGATCGCTGGACACCCGATAGACCGGAGAAAGCTCGAATGGATGCGCTAGGAGTAGACCCGGCAAGGGGAGGGAAGGACGATTTTGTATTAACACCAAGATATGGCAACTGGTTCGGCGAACAGATAATCAAGAGAGGGCAAACAACTCCGGATGGGCCAACCGGTGCGGCTATCTGTACGTCTTACGTCAAACATGGAGCGCCCATCATGCTTGACATTATAGGGGGAGCCGGCGCATCTATCTACGACCATCTTAAAACTAACGGGTTGAATGTTCATGCTGTAGATGGAAGAAATGCGAGTTATGGTCGGGATATGTCCGGCTCCCTCGGTTTTTATAATAAGCGAAGCGAGAACTGGTGGAGAATGAGAGAAGCTCTTGACCCGGATAGCGATGATAAAATATCACTTCCGGCGGATAGAGAATTAAAAGCTGATCTTTGCGCCCCTAAATGGAAATTAACTAACGGGGGAATACAGGTTGAAGGGAAATCTACCGAGTGCCGGGATGGGTTTGGGGATTTAAAAAAGCGGTTAGGACGGTCTCCCGGAAAAGGTGATTCGTGTGTGTATGCTTTACTGGAAGGGAAAAAACATGGTGGGCGTAGTTTTTCTTCTCCCCCAAAATCAAATTCCCGGTATAACCCCCATAAAGTCTGGAGAAAATAGTGAAAACAGATCCGTACGAACCTACTAAAGAGGAAAAAAGAAACGGATGGACACGCAATACTTTAAAAGAATATATTTTAAAAAGGGAACAGGAACAGGCAAAGTTTATATTTCAGAAACCTCCTATGCGACCAGTAGAACAAAACCATAAATATAAACCGCATAAATGGAGAAGGTAGCAAATGGCTGATAAAAAACGAAAACGACCGCAGAAAGATCCGTTTACTAACCCCGTGGATAAAGTGGATACACCGGGGTATAAACCAGATACGACTATTGAAGGCGTATTAATGGATACAGCCGAAAGGGCGTTAACATTTCTTCCTGCGGTAAAAGCGGCGCAAGGAGCGCAATATCTACGAAATATTCTTCCACAGTTGCGAAGAAAAGCGTTACCTTCTGCCTCTAAAAAAGGAGTAGACCCCAAAACTGGATCACAGCTTATTCCGCCGGTTATCCAAGCTGGAGAAATGCTTGCTGATTATCTTGATTTATCTCAATACACTGAACAACAACAAAAAGCTATACAGGAAGAACGCACTGTCCCTGAACCTATGTATCATATAGGGAAAGAAAAGCCCTACTACACGAAAAAGTTTCAGCCCTTTAAAACATTTTCTTTTAACACTAATAATTTGGATGATGAAGGGTATCGGCAAGCGATGGCTAATGTCGATAAACTCACGCATGACAAAAAATTTTTTAACAATATAGAACCTGATCCTGACGCTATTCCCCCCACAACAGCCGCACCTCGATTTGAGAAATATGTAGCTGGCCGAGAGAGGTCACTGGAAACGCAACGGCTTTTAGATACCATATATTTTAAAACTATAAACCCACAAATTACGGGGAGACGAGAATATCAACAGCTATTAAAGAAAGCTATGGATAATCTTAGCATGGAACCGGGGCAGGATAAGTTCCTGCCAACCCTTCGGTTCAACAAAGTTGGGGCTTTAAATTATGATATTAGAAAGATTTCTCCGGATGACAAGCTGTTAAATAAAATGCAGTGGTTGGCTAAATCGGCGCTACAACCGGGGCGACCGGGGGGTAATAAAAGGTGGGATAGATCTGTGGTAGAAAACTATTTACAAAAATTAGCTGATTTAACAGATACCCAAGAAAAATACGAAAAAAATATGTTCAAGTACGAGAAAGATATCCTTGGGCGAGTTGTTCCATATTCTTATAAGCGAAAACCCGACCACTGGAATAACTCTGATTGGACGCACTACCAAAAAAATTTTCCAGAGTTCTGGCAAGAGAAAAAAGGCGTAATGCAAAAAGTCTTTGCCCGAGTTATGCAAGGGAAAACAATGACAGGTTCGGCTTATTGGGGGCCATCTTTACACAGTTCAAATAAAGCGGCACAAGAAGCGAGAATTCACCCATTAGCATTGGACTTACGGGAACAATGGTCAGAAAGATGGAGGGCTGGCCCTAAAAACCCGGCTCCATCAGTTTTTGAAAACAGGGGGACGACTACATATTATCCCCCGAAAAAAGAACCTACATCCCAACATAGACCTGTCGCTTATGAGCATAGCTGGGATTTTTTAGCTGATAACCACCGTACCCTTAAAAAATTTCTTAATAGCGCTCTTTCTATTGATAAAGACGAAGAAAAAGCAGGGATCAACACTGCGAAATGGATGGATCTTGGGCAGAGAGACGATATTGTTGAGTTTTTATCAAATATTTCATTTCCCACGTTCTACAGCGATACTTATTATATTCCTTATAAGCCCTCTTCTAGAAATGCGAAATGGGAGGAGCCTGTAAGATATTCGGCGAATGAAATTAGAAAATATTTTAAAAACCCCCCACAACTTGGATCTGTAGATCTCTTAGCACCATCCGAGACAATTAGAGGGAGGACAACCCGAGATATAACCCGAGGTATTCATTTAATGGTAAATGAATATGCTTATATTCAAGAAACATTTAATAAAGATAATGCTGGTTTTATTGAGGCGTGGATCGGGGGAAAAATAAATGGAAGAGATCCTCATGTCAATCCTATCTTTAATAATGGAACCACACTTCCGGATATCATTACATACCCTCAGTTACTAGATGTCGCTCAGAAGATCCATAAAATAACAATAGACGATATTAAAGAACCCTTGGAGCAATTTAACCAAACACTGCCAAAAAAAGAACAGATAAAATTAAGTGCTATTGACATAGATTTTATGAAAACATCGCAACTAGCGAATTTAATGTTAATGTACGGAAAAGTAGAAGATGCAGAGGATTATGGGGATAACGAATCTATCAAAGGTTCCCAGCCCAAATTTAAATCTTTACATAAGTACACACTTATTTCTCCGTTCCTGCGTTCACGCTATCCAATGTACCGGATTTCCCCTTCTAAATCTGCCAAAATAGACAAAGCGCTATTAAAAGATCCCGGCAGAGCAGACCAGCGCACCGCGTGGGTGACACCGGATTTTAGATTTGGGAATTTAATTACTTCAAAAATAACTGATATCCCCATATCTAAGCTGGTAAAAAATCTAAATAAATATACTGCTGTAAAAAATAAGATGTTTACAAGAAGATCTATTGAAAGATTCGTTTCTAATCTCGCCCATCAACATCCGGACATAGGGGAGGACAGCACATCTACAAAAAGTCATATGCTGATGAACGGGTTATTACCCCATTGGGAAACATGGGAAACAGGAAAAACTGAAATATCGGGGCCGAGAGATAAACAATCGGAAAACGATTTTAAAATCCAGCAAACGATGAAATTTTTAGGTTTTGCTGGTTCTCATACCAGAGACGAAGCCGGAATCTCTACTGCTGTTATTGATACTTCTAAAATTAAAGACCCAAACGCTAAGACTCAAAAATTTAGCGATAAACGGAATATATATCGAGCTTCTGTCCCCGCTAGTATCTTAGCATTAATGACCGGAGCTTATTTAACAAAAAAACAAATGGATGAAATAGAACGGTTAAAACGAGAAGGCCGAGGAGAACTCCGCCCTAAAAAAAGAACAAGAAAAGGAAAACGAACTAGATATGAAAACAGTAATTAGCTTTCGGGGGTATGGGAATCATCCTCTAAAATGGATGTTAAAAGAAGGATTTAAACACGTTGTTATTGCAATACAGACAGGAGAGTATTGGGTAGAAATTGATTACTCAGTTGGGGTTCCTATTGTTCAGGTTATGTCCCATAAAGATTATGACATCGTAAAGTATTATCAAGAGCAAGGATATGTTACAGTAGAACGGGAACAGGAGATAAATAAACAGTTTAATTTTAACTTATTCCGTGGTAACATTTTTGTGGCTAATTGCGTAGGTTTAACAAAGGCTTTATTAGGATTAAATAGTTGGGCTATTACTCCGTATCAATTATATAAGAGGTTATTAAAGAAATGAGTATTTTTCCCGGTTTTGGCGGAGGTAGTATGCCCCCGCCGCCTCCGCCGCCACCCGCACCTCCTCCCCCCGTGGAGAGAACAGATCCGGCTATTGCGGAAGCAAAGAAAAAATTAGAAGCGAGTGAAGCTAAAAGGCGAGGCCGCCGAAATACAGTATTAACAAAAGCAGGGAGGGAATTATCTGGAGGTAGTAGTATTTTTCGCCCTGTTGCTGATGATGATAACTCAACGTTAGGATAAAACTATGTCTATTTTTCCCGGAGGAGGCTCTCCTTCACCACCGCCACCGCCACCACCGCCACCACCACCTCCGCCACCGCCGCCAAAACCGGCTCCGGAACCGGAGGGAAAAAAGGCGGAAAAAGAACAAGCTAAACTCACTGCTAAGTTACGAGCGGGAAGACAAGCCCCTCTTACAAAACGACAACGCAGAGGGTTAGGTAGCGGCCCCGGTACGTCCGCTAATAAAGATGATACACTAGGATAAAAATATGATTAGTGAAAATAACGATGAAAAAAGAGTTCTAAATCATATAAAACGGCAAAAAGCTGCAAAAGATCGGCGTTCACAATTTGAACAGCATTGGGACGATCTTAGCCGGGTATTACTACCAAGACGTCAAGGTTTTATGGAAACGACTTATGACGGTGACCAAAGGGTAGAAGATATCTATGATGGAACTCCTATGCAGGGGGCAAGAAGCCTTGCAAATACAGTAGGAGCTATGATTCGTCCGGAGGGGCAAAATTTAACTGTTATCCGGACGGAAAATGACCAACTCATGGAATTAGGGGTTGTTCAGGAGTGGTTGGGAGATTCTACTGAAAAATTAAACGCTTTGATCCGAGACCCAAGGGCGAGATTTAGACAAGCTACCGGAGAGGTCGATCTTGATTTAGTTGTATTGGGGACGGGTATTCTTTATATCGGATTAGGTGCATCACAAGATCACCTTCTTTTTCAATCAGTCCATTTAAAAGACGGGTATCCTCTATTTAATGATGAAGGGATTCCTGTTGGCTTATATAGAACAAAACAGATGTATCTTTGGCAAGCTGAACTCATGTTTGGGTTAGAGAACTTGTCGAGAGAATCTAAAGAAAAAATAAAAAATAAAAAGCAGGATGAAAAAATAGAGCTACTGTACTCTATCCATAAGCGAAAGAACGGAAAAGCAGACGCCATTTTTGCCAAAAATCTCCCGTACGAAGAGTTATGGATGGAAGTACAAGCTAAACATATAATCAGGGAAAAAGGTTTTCACGAATTTCCTTTTGTTGTCCCCCGCTGGGATACGTCTTCTGGTGAAGAATACGGTCGATCCCCGGGTATGATAGCATTACCGGACTCTAATACTCTGCAATCTATGGGGGAGACGATTCTAGTTGCTGGTCAACGAGTAGCTGATCCTCCATTGATGGCTCCGAATGACGGGGCGTTTTCGGAAGTTAATACATTCCCCGGTGGCATGAGTTATTACGATGTGGAAACAGCATCACAAGTTGGGGGAAACCCGTTTTTCCCTCTGATATCCGGAGCGAATTTACCTGTTACTCGGGATATGCAAACGGATATTCGTAATCAAGTTGCCGCCGCTTTCTTTAAAAACATATTAAACCTTCCTCAAAGTGGCCCACAAATGACGGCTACCGAAGTTATTCAAAGGAAGGATGAGTTTATCCGGGAAGTTGGGCCGGTATTTGGGCGGTTTGAAACAGACTATAATCAGCCTATTGCCGAACGGGCTTTTAAAGTGCTATTACGGAATGAAGCGTTTTTGGAAGTACCGCAAGAATTAGAAGGGCAAAACATTAAGTTTGAATTTGATTTACCTGTTAATAAGATCAAGAAACAGGTAGAAGCCGCATCCGCTACACAGTGGGCTATGGAAATAATGCAAATGGCTCAAGTTGCCCCGGAAGCGAGACACATGGTTAATGTTGATGCCTTGGCACGATTTAAAGCAGATGCGATGGCGCTACCGCATGAAATAGTTAATACACGGGAAGAAGTACAAGCTAAGTTACAAAAAGAACAGCAGATGATGGCGCAACAACAACAAATGGCTATGATGGAAAAAGGAGCCGCTATCGCTGATAAAGGCGCCGGAGCTATGAAGAAAGCAGGATTGATTAAAGACCCTGATAAAGAGGAAGCCGTCTCTAAAGCGGTTCCAGCTTAATTAAATAGGAGTATTACTATGTTAGACGAATTACTTAGAGGGGGCGCCACTCTCTTTACAAAATTCCCAAAGATTTTTCCGGACAGTCCTCTTGATTTAAAAATGAAAAGGCTGATGGAAAAGGAAAAAGAAGAAAAGCGAAGGAAACAAAAGAAGAAAAAAGTAATTAAATATCCTCCGCCAAAAAAGAAAAAGAAAAAAGTAATTAAGTATCCTCCGCCAAAGAAGAAAAAGAAGAAGATAATAAAAGGATTAGAGGTGATAGAGATAAATATACCACCAAAAAAAGGAAATAAATAAATGGCTAATGGAAGAAGTTACTCAGCACCCCGAAAACGGAAAAAGCCTTCAATAGAAGACGAGATGGAAGGAATGATGTCCCAAGGGAGAAAAAAAATTAAAGATACCTTTCCTGATAGTAAACCTCGAAAATTAACTACAAAAGAGAAAGAAGATCGGGCATGGGCGAGAAAAGAAAGAAAGAGAATTGAAAACATGACAAATGAAAATATTCAAAAGAAAATTAACAAAGCAAAGGTAACACGCCGAAAACGAACAAGGTACTAGATGCCAAGAAAAAAGGTAAACAAGGCGACTGATCCGGAAGAACTTTTCGATCAGTTTAAAAAGATTACTCAGTATCATAACGATATTGAACGATACCAAGATTTCCGTGAACTATTTCTCGGTTCCGACTTAGGGAGACGGGTGTTTAATGAAATACTAGGTATGGGATATATGGCACACGATACAACAAAGTATAATAAGTACGGGGTTGACCAAACGGCAACCTTAATAGCAACAGGAGAACGTAAGTTGGCTTTGATGGTTCATAAAGTAACTATGGTTGAACCGCCAACGACTCCTCCACCAACACAAAAAACGAGGCGATAAATTATGGCAGAAGAACAAGCAGTTGAGGAAGCCGTTGAGGAAGAAGCGGTAGAAGCAGAAGCTACTGAAGAATCTCAACCCGAAGCAACAGAGAGCGATACTGAAACAGTTGAATTCGACTCATGGAGAGATTTAATTCAAGATGACGGTCTTCAAAAACACGCTGAACGCTTTAATAGTGTAGATGATCTAGTACAAGCTAATTTAGAGTCTAGAAAAAAACTATCTAAGGCTGTCACTGTCCCGGGGACTAACGCTACCGATGAAGATGTGTCTGCCTATAGAGAAGCATTAGGTGTTCCCACAGATGTCGATGGATACGAATTTCCTTTACCCGATGGTGTTGAACGAACAGAAGAGATGATGGATGCCGAAGATCATTGGTCAAACATCTTTCTAGAAAACAATATTCCTAAAGCCTCGGCGGATATTTTAGTTACAGAGTTTAGAAATGAGGTTGGGAGAATTTTTGAACAAAAACAAGCGAATGATGCCTTATATGCTAAACACGCAGAAGAAACATTACGGAAAGAATGGGAAGATGATTATGATAAAAATATTATCTTTGCGTCTAGAGCGAGTGAATCACTATTAGGGCAGGATTACGAAGATGCTCGGCACTTAGAAACTACAGACGGGAAATATATTCTTGACCATCCCCTTATGGTAAAAATGTTTGCTAAACTAGGTAGGGAAATGGGTGAAGGCGCTTTAGGAAGTGTCGCAACAGAAGGGGAACGGGACACGTTAATGGAGCAAGCTAATTCATATCGAGAAAAACGAATGGATGCTTACGCAAAAGGTAATCATGGTGAAGCCCGAAAATGGGACGAAAAAGAACGATTAGTTCTTGATAAGTTGCATGGGGGTGGGCCGATTGTTGGATCTGATACAAGGACATCCTAATGAGTCACGAAAAAAGTGCTAGTTTTGAAATTGAAGGAAAACACTATGTTATAAATACTGCTGGGTTTAGGTCAGATAGAGCCGCCATAAACGCCGCTTTGTCTAAAAAAAATAGGAAACGAAAACGGCCTAAAACGTATAAAACAGAACAGGAGGCGACCGCCGCTTCCAGAAAACGAAGTGCAAAAACTGATGAAGTAGCACAAAAAAATTCTAGGACTAGCGGGTATTTTAAACGAAGACGCCCTATGCAACGAAAAGGAACACATAAAGATTAAATTGACAAAATATACAATTATTCGTATATTTTTCATAGGTGGCTTCCCTTAATTGGCCCCACCATTTTGTAGTACAAACATAACCAATGCCCCGTTAGAAGAAAGATACGGCCTCTGAAAAGACTTCCCGGATTCTGATTTCAAAACGGCTTCCATAGGAAATGTAATAGTTAGTTTTTTATTATTATTATTATTTTATTAATTTGGAGGCTTATAATGGCTACCTCAATTACTAATTCGTTTATCACGCAATATGAGCGTGATGTCCATGACGTCTTTCAAAGAGAAGGGTCGGTATTAAAACCGTCTGTTCGCTTTAAGTCTGATGTTGTGGGTTCGGTAGCGACATTTCAGAAAATCGGAACTGGAACTGCTACTACGAAAGCGAGACACGGAACAATAACTCCGATGAATCAAACTCATACAGCGATCTCCACAACACTAGCTGATTTCTATGCTGGTGATTGGGTTGATAAACTGGATGAGGCAAAAATTAACATTGATGAGCGTATGGCTATCGCCCGTGGTGGTGCTAAAGCACTTGGTCGAAAGTGTGACGATCAAATTCTTACCACTCTTGACTCTACGTCCCAATCAACTGTTTCTGTGGCAGTCGGATCATCAGCCGCCGCTAGAAATGGCTTACTGGGTATGATTCAAGCTCTCATCAGTAATGATGCTTATGAACCGGGTAATATGTACGGTGTTATGTCCCCTAAAATGTGGGCTATTGCATCTACTATTCAAGAGTTCGCATCCTCTGACTATGTTGGAGCCGATGGGCAAGTTTATAATAACGGAGCCGCTGTTGGAAATTGGAAACGGTGGGCGCAAGTTATGTGGACTGTTCATTCTGGAAATCCGGGTGTAGGAACAGGTACATCTAAGATTTTCGTCTGGAATAAATCGGCTGTTGGATATGCTTCCGGTAAATCCCCCGGGAATCTTGCGGGGACTATGTCTGGTGAAACATCTGTTGGCGCAGATATCACATGGCATGGTGATCGGGCGGCTCACTTTGTGAACCACGCAATGTCCGGTAATTCAGTGATGATTGACGATGGTGGAGTTATTGAGGGAAACCTTGATGATACAGCCGCTATCCCAACTTCGTAACTTGATTGGGGGGCTTTCGCCCCTCAATTGTTTTTTGAACCTTATATTAGGAGACAGAAATGGCGTTTATACCGGCAGATCTGACTAATATGGGTTCGTATAATGGCTTTAATCATTGGCGTTATGATACTTTGGAAGCTTCTACAGCCGTAGATGCGGCAGGGTATTTTAATAATGACGATGACGACCAGATCTTTCAGGTTGGCGACTTAATCTATACCGTTGATTGGACAACTGCTGTCCGCACCGGTACAATAGCCGGGATGGGCTTGCATATAGTTAATGCGGTCTCCTCGGGTGCGGTCGATATATCTGATAATGTTCTGAATGCCTCTTATGCGGATTCAGATTAAGTAGTTTAATGTGGATTGCGAACTTCCTTACTTTTATCTTCTCCTCCTTAATTGCGAGGAAGTTCGCATATTCACTATATAAGGAGGATTTATGTTAAAGGCGAAATCACATAAGTTAAATAAACCTGAAGACGGTAATTTTGGAAAAGTATGGAATTATATTTGCGAACATCACGAATTAACAGAATGTTTTAATCCCGGGTTTTTTAATACGTTAGGGGCAAACCTAATGGCCGGAGATACGATTCGAATGATGGAAATAAAAAATGGCCGGGTTTTAGCACTATATGAAGGGATTATTTTAGAAGTCCAGATTACAAAAACTGGGCATAACGTAGTTTTCCACCCTTTGAGTGAAAACATTGTTCGGTTTCCGGAAGCAAAACCTAAAGTTGAAAAAGAAGAAGCTCTTCCCCCAGAGTTTATTTCCGGTACGGGTTCTGTTATATGGAACTTGGGAAAAAGAGCATACGTTATTTCTGTGAATGGAAAACCTGTCTGTGAAGTTGAAAATAAGCAAGAAGCTTATGCTATTGCTAGAGGGGATAAACCATTACCTGTTTTGGCATAAAAAAGGAGTAAGAAATGCCGAGTGAAACTGATATCGCTAATGTTGCCTTAAGATTAGTTGGTGGGACTCGTATTACTTCTTTAACGCAAGCTACCCCAAATGCAAATGCGGTAAACGATATCTATACGGAAGTCCGGGACGATATGATGGAGTACCCGTGGAATTTTGCAACGCAGAGAATAGAATTAGCGCAGTTATCAACAACTCCTGCGTTTGGATTTGATTTTGCCTATGCGCTCCCTGCGGATTGGGCGTATACTATTTCTGTCCATGATAACGATGCGGGGCATGGAACTATTGATTATAGAGAAGAACAACTGGCAAATCAAAAAGTATTATCCACTGATTATTCTTCTATTTATTTAACATACGTTAAAAAAGAAGATGACCCGAATTTAATGCCGGCTTCCTTCCGGATGGCTTTAGCCTCCGCCCTAGCCCGTAATCTTGCAATTACCATTGCAAATTCTAACGTGTTAGAAGATCAACTTTCAGCTAGAGCAGAAAAAGATCTTGCTAGAGCAAAATCAATTGATGCCCTAAGTTCTTTTCCTGAACCTCGCCCTCGGGGTAATTGGGCGAATTCTAGAAATGGGTTTAGATAATGCCGAAAGTTCACCCCATTACCCCTTCTATGAATACGGGGGAACTATCCCCCCGTCTCGCCGCTCGAGTTGACTTTAATAAATACCCGAGTGGGTTGGATACAATGGAAAATCTTATTCCATTGTCCGAAGGCGGGTCTATGCGCCGAGCCGGAACACGATATGTTGCGGCGACTAAAACTGGGGCTACTATAAAATCCAGATTAAAAAAGTTTCAATTCTCTACTTCACAAAGTTATATTTTAGAAATGGGGAATAGTTATATAAGATTTTTTAAGGATCAAGGACAGATAGCAGTTCCAAATGTCACTGCTTCCATTTCTAATGGAACTTTTGTTTCAAATATCACCGGATGGAGTGATAGTTCTGGTGGCGGGTCTTCTATTTCCCATGATTCTACGAATCAAAGGATGAGTTTAACCTCTAATGGCTCATCTAACGCTCACGCAGAACAAACGGTCTCCAATTCGTCCGCTCTAGAACACGTTTTACAGTTTCAAGTTATAGGGGCGCCGGGGGATTATGTGCTGTTTAGAGTTGGGACATCTAGTTCTGGAACGCAACTTGTTAATGATTTTGTAGCAGAAGTTGGATACCATTGTTATTCTTTTACGGCGACAGCGGCTAATTTTTATGTGCAGTTTATTAATGAGTTGGGAAAAACTGTCCAGATTGATAATGTTGCATTATTAGATAATCAACCGGTAGAACTAGCTACGCCGTATGCAGAAGCTGATTTATATGATATAGAAGGGCCACAATCCGCAGATATTCTATATATGTTTCATGTTTCATACCCCACTTATCGCCTAGAAAGACGGGGGCATACAACATGGTCATTAGTAGAAGTCCCGTGGCAGGATGGCCCGTGGCTTTCGAAAAATAATACCCCTACTACATTAACTGCATCCGCCGCAACCGGGTTAGGAATAACAATAACGGCCTCATCGACTACCGGTATCAATGATGGGCGAGGCTTTTTATCTACAGATATTGGAAGGTCTATCCGCCTGACTGATAACTCTACTACTAATTGGGGGTGGGGGGTAATAACGGCTGTTGGGGGAATCACCAGTGTTACCGTTGATGTGGAGAGAACCTTTACGGTCACTACCGCAGAAACAGATTGGCGTCTTGGCTCTTGGTCGGGTACTACTGGTTATCCCTCAACAGGTGCATTTTTTGAACAGCGTCTTTATGCGTCTGCAAATATCGACCAACCGCAAACTTTTTGGGCGTCTCAAACGGGGGATTTTGAAAACCATTCTCCTGATAGCGACCCGACCGCTGGGACTTTCGATGGAACTGTTCAAGATGATGATGCGCTAGATTTTACGATTTCCGCAGATAATGTAAACGCTATACGTTGGATGTCCGCTGGAGAAGATACTTTATCTATCGGAACATCCGGGGGCGAATGGGTTCCGTCTTCTACCGGTGCTGTTATTACTCCCTCGGATATAACGGTTCGTAGACAAACAACTCACGGTTCCGCTCAAATTGCTCCGGTTCGGGTTGATAATATTGTTCTATTTGCTCAAAGAGCGAAAAGAAAAATTCGAGAATTTGGGTTTACATTTGAATCTGACGGTTTCCGTGCATTTGATATGACTCGATTAGCCCAACATATTACGTTAGGGGGAATTGTAGAAATGGATCATGCGGAGGAACCAGATTCTCAAGTGTGGGTGGTAAGAGAAGACGGTCAACTTCCTACTATGACCTTTCGGCGACAAGAAGATGTGGTCGGCTGGACAAGACATATATTAGGAGGAAGATTCGGCATAGCAACAATTACGGTTACAGATTATTCAAATATAGCAGTTGGAACTACTTTAACTCTAACTAAATCCGATGGAACGACAGTAGTTTTTACTTCTGAAGCCAGTGGAGCGTCTGCCCCCAGTGAAACTTTAGGGTTTCGACCCCATGCATCCAACAACACGACAGCAGATAATATTTATACAGCTATTAATGCTCACGCTGATTTCACGGTGGCAAATCCGGCGGCTAACATAGTTACAATTGAAGAAACTATTCATGGGGCAACCGGGGTTCTTGAAATTGAAAGTTCTGATTCTGTTCGCTTGGCTGTTACAAGTGAAGGGAACGCTGTTGTAGATAGTGTAGCGGTAATTCCCGGAGCAAACGGAAGTGGTCAACTCCATGATTCATCTAACCGAGATGAAGTATGGGTACAGGTAAAAAGAACAATAGATGGAAATACTGTCCGCTATATAGAATTTTTCGAACGGGATTATGAAGACGGGCAAGACGCAAAAGACGCTATTTATAGTGATTCTTGTATTACATATAGCGGAAGTTCTACAACATCTATCACCGGGTTATCTCATTTAGAAGGGCAAACAGTTAAAGTATGGGCTGATGGAGCTATTCGAGCAGATAAAGTAGTTTCTAGTGGAGGAATTACCTTAGATACCGCCGCAGAAAAAGTGCAAATCGGGTTAGGGTATCTCCATAAACTAAAAACATTAAAAATTGCTGACGGAAATAGATCAGGAACCGCCGTTGGGAAGACAAAACGAATAAATGGAGTAACATTTATTTTGTTATATAGTCATACTATTAAATACGGCCCTTCAGAGACAAATTTAACAGAGAATGATTTTCGGGAAGTATCGGACGCAATGGACTCGATGGTTCCGTTGTTTACCGGAGAATTATTTGTCGAATTTGATGGGAACTGGGGGTCAGACCCAAAAATTGTAATAGAAAGTGACGATCCGGCTCCCTTTACCTTATTAGCAATTGCCCCGGAAGTGAAGATTAATGCTTTAAAATAAAGGATTAAAAAGGTAAGATATGAAACGATATGCTGATTGGTCGGAGAGACTATTATGGTTTTTAGCAAAAAGAGATCGCCAACCATTACAATGGGGTATATCAGATTGTTCTTTATTCGCTTGTGATGCAATTAAATGTATGAATGGATCTGACCCGGCGTATTGGTTCAGAGGAAAGTACACAACTAAAAAAGATGCGTTTAAATTATTAAAACGATTTGCTGGAGGGGGATTAACCGAAGCTGTTGAAAAAGCTACTAAAGAAATGGATTATCCGGAAATTCACCCAAAAAGGGCTAATTCCGGAGATGTGGTATTAATTGATGTAGAAAACGTACATCCAGATGCACACGGACTAACTGCCGCAATTATGGCGTGTCCTAACGTTGCAATTGCCCAAGGAAAAGAAAATTTAGTGTATATTGATAAGCCAGATATAAAGAGAGCGTGGGCTATATGAAGTTTCCAAAAGAAGTTTTAAACTGGGCTGTGGTTACTGGATGCGAACGAATTTCTCCCGGCTGTAATAGCTGTCCGTCTTTTTGGGAGTATTTTGATGAAGGAAAAGATTATAGCCCGGTTATACACGAAGATATTCTAGACGAACCGCTATTAAATCCAGAGCCATCTACTTATGAAGTAGCCTTTGGATCTGATCTATTTCATAACGATGTTCCGTTAGAGTTTCAAAGAAAAGTTTTTGAAACTATGAACAAAGCCCACTGGCATAATTTTTCTGTTGGGACAAAGCGAATTGCTAGAGTAACGTTACTGCATTTTAATTTTAAATGGAGCGAGAATATCCAATTAACAGTAGCAGTCGAATCCGGAGAATATGCTTGGCGGATAGATATGTTAAGAGGGATACCTGTAAAAAAGAAAGCAGTATCAATCGTCCCTATTCTTGGGCCGTTTGATAGGGATATAGATTTTACGGGTATAGATGTAGTAGGAGTGGCTCCTGAAACATGGGGATACCAAAGACCCCACGATCCTCAATGGATAGAAAATATCCGGAGAAATTGTTTCGAGCAGGAAATTACCATGTCCGATAATACGATTTTATATACACACGAAGGTAATAAAACTCATGCTATTCGATAAAGACGATATAGACGAATTATTTCAAAAGAAATGTCATTGTTTTGGAGCCGCCGTTGCTACTGGAATGGCTGCTGCCGGTACGACTGCGGCTGGAGTGGCTACATCTACTATTTTTGCATCTACGGCCGCCGCAGTTTCGGCTAATATGGCGTTAATTGGAGGGATTGTTAGTACAGTAGGTATGATCCAGCAGGGGAACGCACAAGCTTCCCAAGCTAAGTTTCAAGCTGGTGTAGCTAATAATAACGCTATTATCGCACAACAACAGGCAACAAGAGCAAGACAACAAGCTAAAATAGATTCACAAGATTTTGCAAGACAACAAAGTGATGTATTTGCAAGCCGCCGAGCTTTATTAGGAGATACTGGTGTCGGGGCTACGACTGGCTCTCCTCTTTCGGTATCGTCCGATTTTGCCGGAGAATCTGAATTAAACAGATTAAGAATTATTAATCAAGGTTTTGTAAACGAAAATAGACTTTAACAAGAAGTAATGAATCAAAAATCGCAGGTAGGATTATTTGCCGCTTCCGGTAAGCAAGCTAAAACAGGATCGTTATTTCAAGCTGGGGGGCAGTTATTTAAAACAGGGTCAGATATATTTGGTATGCCCGGTGCTGATAAAGCATTTAGTAACTTTGGTAGCCCAAAAACCCTTACTACCGCTGGCGTACCGGGAGCTAATATCCGGAATCCGACTTTAAACTTTGATGAATGGGGCGACCCGTAAACCGGATAAATTAAAATAAAAGAAAAAGGATTATAGAAATGGCAATACCACTTCCAAGACGAAGAGATAACCCCGTTGGACGACCAAATATACAAGTTCCGACCCGGGATAATATAAAACGCCAAAATGTTTCGCAAGATCCGGGCGCCCGTGGTGGGCCGTCAGCTATCCCCGCCGGAGCGTTTGGCGGTGGCGAGGGAGTAACAGCTTTAGGAGCCGGAATACAGCAATATGCCGCCGCAGAATCCCAACAATTACAACGGGAGTTGAACCGTTCAGACTATATCAATACTGAAATCGAAAAAGGTAACTTATCTAATGAGCTAGAAAGAGCCGCTGGTCAGTTTGATCCCGTGTCTGGTTCATATACTAACCCAGACGGAACAGTTGATAACGATGGAATGGTACGTCTAACTCAAGAATGGGAAAAAATTACACAAAATCGAGTAGAAGTAATGCAGAAGAATATGGCGGTTTCCCAGCAAGCTTCTGATGAATTTAGCCAACAAGCGGAATTAGTTAAACAAAATGTTTTTGCAAAAGTTCAACAACGAACTTCGGAGGCAAGAACCGAACAATTTAAACTATCGTTACAAGCGCAGTTAGTACAAGTTGCCACTGATAGAGCATCGGCTAGTGATGTCGTAAACTTAATCAGGACGAATAAAGCAATCGCTAACGGATTTATTTCTTCTTTAAATACAAAAGCCCGAAATGAAGCGTTAGCAACTGCTAGTGCGGGATTGTTAAAACACGCCGTTAGAAAGTTTACCCTAGGTGGACAGTTTCGGCAAGCAAAAAACCGATTAGAAGATATTATAAAAGCCCTCGGAGAACAGAATATTTCTACAACCGGGTGGACAGCAAAATCAATTAATGAAACATTCCTGTATATAGATGAAGAACAACAAAAATTTAATAATACTCAAAGCTCTGCACAAAGTACCGATAGAATTAGAAATGCGGAAGCAGTAGACCGGCTATTTTCGAATTTACCCGTTAAGGAAAGACAGGCTATGAAAAGGCGGATAATGGAGGGGGGTACTACAACTTCTGGGACAGATAAAATGAAGGAAGTGGAAGCAGTCCCTATACTGTTTCCATTTTTATCGAAGGAGGAACAACAAGCCCTACAACTAGCAATATTTAACGGCTCTCTTGGAACGTATAGAAACCTCAAAATCACCACTGACTATTATAAACAACTGGAGGAATCACAAAACGGTAAGCTTACCCCCGATCAAGAAAAACGGCGAGACGAAGAACTTACAAAAATTAGATCCGGGTTATCTCCTAAAGCATCAACAGCGTACGAACAAGATGAGATACGAAAAAAAGATGTTCATAAACACTATAAAGAACTAAAAGAAAAACAAGGCGGAGCGCTCACGGCTGATCAAGAAGAAAACTATGACAATGAACTACGGCAACTGCGGTCAAAAACTCCGACTATACAACCAGATGCCTTCACACAGAAACAAAACGTTGCTGTCGAATGGTTAGACTCACAACTCAAACTATGGAAAAATTCCCCCGCCGGCAAAAAACAGGGTATATCGCAGGAGCAATATGACCGGATAATGGCGAAAGTTAAAACCGGGGTGGATCTTCCTGTAGACGAAATAAAAACAGATAACAGTTTTCATCGGTTAGTTTCTGATTTAGTAGATTCTCATTTTGGGGCGGACGTTAAAGGCCCTAATGCTAAACAGCCTCAACCGGGGTATGAAGAATTTAGTACCCGGTTTAAATCAGCGGTTGTGCAAGCGTATATAACCGGGGAGTACAGTAATGGGCTGTCTGTAGGAAAAGCTCGAAATTTATTCGATATAATTCACCACATTGGAAAAATGTCCGAATTTGCGGGGAAGGGGCCGAAGCTTCCAACACCGGAAGTCCTTTTCGATAATCGAGTCGGCATAAAACTGACAGGGACAAAGCAGGGTCTACAAATGACCATTTTAGATCAGCCGTTTATAGGCAATCTGACAGGAATGGATGAATCATACCAAAAAGAATCTATAGAAAATGCGTTAGAGGAAGCTACCGCTATAGTTAATAGTAATCATTTTAAAGATAGGTTGATAACGGCTGGGCTTAAAACCGGAATTGATTATCGTAAGGCAACGGGTATATGGTCAGGTTTAAGAGATACCGTAGCTAGTTTTAGTCAAATCATAGGGGCAGAAGCCGAAGACCCAAGAGTAACACAGTCTAGGTTATTATATTCTTTAGTTGCCCGTGATTTTATTAGATTCGTTTCTCTTAGTCCCCGTTTTGCTGTTAAAGAGCAAGAATTATTAAGAGACTTGTTTCCTAGTAGTGGAGTATTAAACTCTCCAAGGCAAACTAAATCTCGCCTATCTTTATTTAGGAATTTATTAAAAAAGAAAATCGGAGATCTTAGAGCAACAGCAGTAAGCACAGAAGCTACCCGAGAAGAAGCTATTGAAAGCGCAAAAGTTTGGGCAAGTACAATACGAAATATTAATCTTCTAATGCCTGAAGCCCCCCGGGTATCAACGCTTGCTGACATAAAAAAGTTATCCCCAGTGGACGCATACGACTATATACACTCGGAAATATTGGGCGATTCTAATCGACCAGTATCCCGATCTGACATGAATGATTATAAGGAACAACTTATAAAAGAACATGGGAAGAAAGAAGGAACAGCCCGATTTAAACTATTAGACCAAAAGCTGATTGATCGGCAAAAAGAAATTTTAAAAAGAAACACGCCTTAACATGACGACATTACCTAAAACAAATAAAAAGAAACCGGAAGAAATTACTGAAGATCCGCTTGATACTATTGCTCGGTATTTATATCCTCCGGCAGAAGATCCTCCGCCTATTACTATAGAAGATGAATCTATCCCGGAAGAAACTACAAGTCTGGATACTGATCCTGATACTGACGATTTTTTTTCAGCTAACGTCCCGTCTTTACCAGAAGATACAGAGCCTTCTAATACAGGAGAATTCTTTACTTCCCCTTTGATAGCAACTGAAGCCGAGAAACAAACATGGTCTCCAGAGATGAGAGACTATTACGATCAGGCGCTACAAGCAGAGAAGGAGGAAAGCGGAAACTACGATTTGGGAGAAAGCGAAGAACAACCTTCGGTCTATCCTTATGAGTTTATGCGCCCCGACCAACAAACCCACCAACCAGAGTACGATTCAAAAGGGAAATTACTACCGGGTCTAACAAAAAAAGATTTAGAAGCCCGTATTGGAGAAGACCCCCTTGATACGATTGCCCGATATAAAGCAGACAAAGAGTTTTGGAACCAACCGGTTATCCCCGCCATCAAAGGAATAGCTAAAGAAATTAATAACTGGGAAACGGGTAAAAAAGTTGTCAAAATTATAAATGGGGTTATAGCGGATACTGTAGAGTGGCCGTATGATGGGACAATGGGGTTTATGAATGCCGCCTTAACCGGTACTGGTCTAGATGAATATGTTGGTACTTTTAAACTCAATAATTTCCGGAATTTTTTTCATAGTATGGGGTATACCTTTGACGAAGAAACGGAGGGAGAAATTGAGTTAGACGAACCAACTCTATATCACATGGCGGAGTTTATGGGAATAAGTATTGCTCTACTACCGATGCAAACATTTCTTGCTCTTCGGATGGCAGCGAAGACAACTCAGTCATTTATAAATGAATCTGCGGCTAAACTCGCAAAGCGATCTCATCTTGGAAAGAACGTCAACTTTACTGCTTTATGGAATCAAATCCGGAAAAGACTTCCCGTTTTAAAACCGCTTCCTGTTTCCGATTATGGCCCTACCATGCGTTCTTCTTTTGACGCCCTTAAATCCGGATTCGGAGAAATAGGACAAACTACTCTTCAACAATCGTTTAAGGTTCCTTATATGGAAGTAGTGGGTTCTGCTGGAGCCGGTTTCGGGTTTACAGAAGGAACAAAGTTTGTCTCAAGTATTACGGGAAAAGACTATTCTGATAGCCCCACAGTTCAATTATTAACTTCGCTGACCGGGGGGTTTGCATTTACAAGTCATATTTATTGGTTAGAAAAATTAGGGGGATTAACTCTCGCCGGAATTCAAAAAATTGGATCTGTTTTTGGCGCAGGGGCAACACGAAGAGCCGCAAATCGTCTACAGGGTTTATCCGGTGACAAAAATACAGAAAACACAGATGCTGTTTTACGGGCAGTATTAGATAAAGAAGCAAAAGTTAATCTTAACGCATCTGAACGAGAACAATACGATATTATTACAAAATATATAGATCCAGAAGCACTGGCTAACATGACTGCCGCACAAAGAGCGGCGGTAGTTGGGAGAGAGGAATATTTACCGTTAGAAAAGCTTATAGCAACTTTAGATCCAGAACTAGACGCCGGCTTACAAGCTCAACTAAAAGAATTACAAGATATAATGATGAAAGCTTTTACTCTCCCACACGATACTAAAATTAAAGAACTCGAATATACTAGAGATATTTTTGAAACCCAGCAAAAATATCTTTCAGCTTTAGCAGAAGGGCGGATGAAAATAGCGGAAGATCGGGCTATGTCAAAAATAGAAGCCGCTTCCCCTAAACTGGATGAAGTACATATAGCTACAACAGTACGCCGAGAAGTAGAATCGGCTCTTGAAGACATTTCGAAACAAGAAGATGCTCTTTGGGCGGCTGTTGTTATGGATAAACAAGTTAGCCCTGCCTCTGTTGTAGAAATATGGAAAGGGTTATTAAAAGAACGAGATATAGCTATTGCTGATCCTGAAGATTTATTACTAACCGGACAAAATAGAGATGTCTTATTAAAGATGCTTGGTTATTACGACAAAGATGGAAACTGGGTTCCCGGGGCGTTCCAAAAGAGAGATATTCCGGAAGGGACTTTAGTACAAAAAGGTCAATATATAAGCGAGACAACGGTTTCAATAAAAAGATTACAGGCTATTAGAAGCAGGGTTCTAAAAGAAGTGAGAGAACAACGCAAAAAGGGAAATCACGATAAAAAACGTATAATGAACGAGGTTCAAAAAGCCATCCTTGATATATTTAAACACGAAGCAGATACAATAAGAATGATGAAAGATCCCGAAACTGGAGAATTCACAGCGGATATTGATTCACAATTAGGCCATATTCTTACGGCTATTGAGCATAGTGCTATGGTAAACAACAAATTTAATGATGATATTGTAAGTGAACTATTAGGCCCATCCGCAACAGCTAAACAAAAGGTTGATCCTACATTAACGGCTGAATTTATATTTAGCGGTACTCCGTTAAAACAAGCGAGTAGAGTTAAAAAAATATTAGAAGCTGTTAAAAGAGAATCTATTTTAGCTGACCAAAAAACTCCCGCCCGGTTAACAGAAACCACTGGTATGGGGGCAATTGAACCAAGATTTAAAGCGGTAACGGAAGCGCTTGAAGCCTTTTTAAGACTCCAATTTATTAAAAAATTTGTTTCTAAAGAAAGCCCCCAAGAAAAATTAGTTATATCAAACCCGGGAAAAGCCCAGATGTGGGTAAACGAAAGAAGAGAATTATTTAAACAATTATCTCCGGAATTAAAAAAAGAGTTTCGAGAAGCTATTATTGCGAATAAACCGGGGACATTATACGGGCCACGTTCAACAGGGCTTCCTAAAGAACAAATGGCTAGAGTTAATAAATATTTATATAATAAAGACCGACAAATTACTGTTCTATTTACGGAAGTTGACCCGGAGGATATTTTTAATTGGACAGCGAATTCAAAGTTGATCAAGAATACTCCGGTTACTAACGTAAAAAAAATTAGACAGGTTATGCAAAACCTTGCTTCTAACGCACAAAAAGAGCCTACTGGAAGAGCAATAAGAGGGCTACAAGAATTTGTATGTGACTGGCTTATTCAGAAATCGTATCTTAGACAAGTTGTTAAAGCTACTGGAATAGAAACTAAAACATTTTCTGGCGCAAAGTTATCCGCCCTTTTGGAAGAACCAAAAACTCAAATTATTATTGACACTATTTTAACTAACCAACAAAAAGAAAAATTAAAAGTCCTAGAAATTACAGCTAATATGGTAGATTCTTTTCGAGTGGCTAGTCCCCTTCTGACTTCAAAGGGGGATTTACAACACATAGCTGGGGATAACGTAGGATGGATTTTAAATAGAATAGGAAAGATTGGGGGAGCATGGGCTGGTCGGCAAATAAGAACCGGAACACTTCAAGCCCCCACTGAAGGGGCAAAAGTAGGTGTACTTCTTGCAGAAAAACTAGATATAGATTGGGCTGAACGGCTGGTAATACACGCCTTCATGGACGATGACCCAAAGAGTTTTGCTATTTTACTACAAAAAATAGATACTCCGGCTAAAGCAAAGGAATTTGACCGGTATTTAAGATCATATAATGCCTATACAATAACCGAGTATAATTTGCCCTTTCCAAATATTGACCGATTCGGTACAATAGAAGGGGAGGAAGATGTGATGGATAAAACTACAGACATGGAAAACTCAATTCCATAGGATACTTAAATTATGACACTTACAGCGACAACTAACAAAGTTGCCTATTCCGGTAATGGATCGACAACATCTTTCGCCGTCACATTTATCTACTGGGATGATACCGATGTCAGGGTGATACTGTCGAACAATACTACAGGTGCAGAAACAGTTTGGACAAACGGAACACAATACACCTTAACAGGGGGCGATGGTTCTACGGGGACTCTTACAGTTGATACGAGTCCGACCGACTATACTCCGGCTACTGGGGAAACCCTTACTATTAAAAGTAATCTACCGGATAAGCAAAGTACCTCCCTCCCACTAGGTGGAGCGCTTCCATCAACAGCGATTGAAGAAAGACTTGACAAAAATGTTCGGTTGTCTCAACAGCTTTCGGAGGAACTTTCAAGAGCGATTCAGTTTGCTGAAAGTTCGCCGGCAACTTCAACTTATATAACGGAAACTGCCGCTCAACGAGCAAACAAACTTTTAGCGTTTGATTCGAGTGGAAATTTTGAAGTTGCTCAAGAAATTGGAATTTATCAGGGGAATTGGGCGGCTTCTACTGCGTATGTCGAACGAGATATCGTAAAAGATACTTCTAATAACAATATTTATATTTGTATTACCGCCCATACTTCATCAGGGGCGCAACCAATATCGAGTAATACTGATGCCGCAAAATGGGCATTACTTGTAGACGCCGCTTCTGCAACAACTTCAGCTACAGCCGCCGCA
>Ga0098059_1000431_pt1 | contig 26863 bp, 21 predicted proteins | sample 20_taG_FD_92580 | JGI IMG/M metagenome (GOLD analysis project Ga0098059, IMG submission 92580) | Marine viral communities from the Subarctic Pacific Ocean - 20_ETSP_OMZ_AT15318 metaG | ecosystem: Environmental > Aquatic > Marine > Oceanic | place: Subarctic Pacific Ocean | collected 2015-01-19
ATACTCTCGTGAAATGGAGCACTGGGTAACTGGTGGTGGAGTTTTAGGACACAACAATAACGGAGATGCTGGTACAGATCAAGCTGTATTCCACTACCGTTCTGAGTGTGCTATGGCTGTACGAGCTGCTAATCAACACGTAGTTATTAAAGGCTAATATTAACAAATAAAAAAACTAGAAATTATGGCTGAAAAATACCTATACTTCCGTAGTGACGCTACGGCTGCTAATGATGACGATGCTGCTGCAGGATCAAACACCTACCCGTTATCTTCATTCTTAGGAATGGAGTCTACTGGTAATAACACACTACAATTGTTTTTCAAAGGAAAGCATAATAGTTATGCCGCTGGGCATGATGATGCTGCTTTTGGTATCAACGACAGTGTTGTTATAACAACTACAACTGCTAATAACCAAAAAGTTATTATGCAGGCTTTATCTGAAGCTTTTGTTCATTCAAAGCAATCATTTATTGTTGTTGCTGATGATCAAACTAGCGATTACTTGCATTCTGATATTGCTTCTGTTGGTAACTTCACAGTTATTGCTGACAACGCATAAGAATAATAAGACTACTAAAAGAAAGGGGCTTCGGCCCCTTTTTTATTTCTTTGTATATTTGTGCGTATTTTAGTAAAATGAAAAAATTCTTCCTGTTTAACAAAGAGCCCTTGACTCCAAGTAGCTCTGATTCTTCTAATACAGGAGCTGGCTTAAGCGTATTTGCTATATCCAGCGATCATTTAGCTTTTATGACTGCTTTGAAAGGTGCTGTAAAAATCACCTTTAATAATGCCTCTCTTTATGAGCAAAGTGAACTTTTTATTGGTGATGCTGTAAAGAAGTCAACAGTGACAGTTTCTTGTGAGGTAGATAAAGAAGTTGAATTAATAGAAGCAATTTTAGGGTTTATTTCTTCTCCATCTACTGCATCTAGAGACCTAGTAATGAAGTTTGATGTTGTTTCAGATAGATCTACTTTCCCTCAGTTTTTGCCAGTATCTTCTAGCTCTATTCAGTCTAGAGTATTTAAGAATCCTGTCGTTATGGATAGCGGAAGGTTTAGTCAAGGGTCTCAAGAAAAAATTTATCAAAACACTATAGCTGGGATTCACTTTGGAGAAAATTTACCTTTAGTAGACTACAATCATGAAGGCTTGGCTGGATACTCAGATGGAGACGAAATAACAGCTTGGAAAAACGATGGCACTGGTGGGGTTACATATGGAATTACAGCTAATGTATCTGACCCTAAGGCTGAGGTTAGCTCTTCGTCAAGTGACATAAATACAAAAGCAGCACATTTTAATTTGGGTGATTATTTTGACGTTCCAGCTATAAGAGTTAATTATGATTATACTTTATATTGCGTTTTAGGGGCTTCAACACACATAATGGCGCTTTATGGTGATGATGCTGGGGAATCTCTCGGCTTTGGGGGTAAATACCCAGCAAGCGCTGATTTAACCGAAAATAATGTTTTAAAGTTAAATAGTTCTTTTTCTGTAAGGCATAGTGGAATGACAGGTGCTGTAGCTACTACGATGTCTAATAATACTGACAATGGAACTGCATATGGTCAGTTTCCAGAATATCAATACGTCGGCAACGATTTAACCAAATCAAATGCAGAGGTATTTATTATTAGGAGGGATGTAGAAAACAACATGTATTTACATGATAGAACTGGACATATTATAGCATTTATTGAAGGCAAAGGAGACAAGACGATGAGTGCTACAGATCCTTATAGAACTGACGGAGACCTTTTGATAGAGGTATTAGGAACCGTAAAAGATAATACCTCTGGAGGCGCTGGAAAATGGAATGGATTTTTATCAAGATTCGGTGTTATAGAACACGATATAGGACCTTCTAGATCTTCTGAACTAGCAAGAGATCTTTTTGATTTATATAAAACAAGTACTTAATTTAATTTAATATTATGGAAAAAACAAAAACAAGAAGGGCTGCTGAGCGCCCTACAGCAACAAAGGTTGAAGAACCTGTTGCAGTTCAAGAAACAGTGGTAATGGAGCAACCAAAAGAACAGACTCCAAAAACAAAACCAGCTGCTAAGAAAAGAACTATTAAAAGGCAGCAAAAAGAAGTTCAAAACTGTGAATTTAACGTAGTTAAAGGAGGCGGAATAGTTCTTATGCTTCCTCAAAAAGGTGTAACTATCTACGATAAAGAAAAAGACACAATAAGAGAAATTAGGTACTGTCCTAACGAACCTTCAATATATGTAGATGAACAGTCTTCTAACGCTCTTAAGCAGTCTGTTGCTTTCAGAAGCGGTAAAATCTTTGTGCCTAAGGAAAAACCTAACTTAAGAAAGTTTTTAGAAAAGCATCCATCAAACGTAGCAAACGGAGGATCTGTTTTCAAGATAAGAGACAAAAGAAGAGATGCTGAACAAGAATTACAAAAAGAGTTCTTGCTTACAGACGCTATTTCAATAGTTAGAGATAGAGACATTAATGATCTCCTCCCTATAGCAATATACTTTGGGATTAATATTAACGCCTCTGTATCAGACATTAGATACAGTCTTTTGAGAATAGCTAAGACTAAAACAAAAGAGTTTTTAGAGTCTTTAGACTCGCCACAGGTATCTTGTAGAGCTACCGTGCAGCAAGCTATTGACTATCAAATACTTAATTCAAAGTCTAACGGAGTATATTGGTTTGATTCTAATCAGCTAATTGTTTCTGTACCAGTCGGACAAATCCCTGTAGACACTATGGTTCGGTTCTGCTTAACAGAGAAAGGAGCTTCAACGCTCTCCTTAATAGAAGAACGGTTAGATAAACTATCTTAACAGAAAGGCCCCTTTAGGGGCCTTTTTTCTTTTTGTATATTTGTAGTATGATCAGTGTAATAGAGGTGTATAATACTGTAAGAGACCTTTGTAATAAAGACCAAAAAGGTTTTGTTACTCCAAGGGTTTTTAACACGTTTGCAGAAATAGCTCAACAAAATGTTTTTAATGAAATGTTTAAAGAGCTTGGAGGGGCAAAAAGCCTGAGGGCAAGAAACTTAGATGCTGCTGGTAAGGACTCAGTTTACAGAGGAGTAAAGGAAGACATATCTGCTTTTACTACTGAAGTGGCTCTTGAAACAGACCAGACAGGCGCAAACTACACAGATGCAAATTTATTCAACAAGCCAGCTGATGTTTTTAGAATAGTGTCATTACATGTAGTGGATGGGACAGATTATTACCCTATTGAGATATTGCATGATTCAGACAAGATGCCGCTTATTTTATCTAGCAATCTGTCTGCCCCTACTACAGAGTACCCCGTTGCTCTTGTGTCGAGAAACTTAGAGGTATTTCCTTCTGATGTTAATTCTGTTGTTTTAACGTATTATAGACAGCCAGCTTCAAAGTACGCCTCTAGTGTAGGCGGATTTTCTTATGGTGATGTAGACGCTACTTCTGGACCTAGATTAGTTGCTTCAAGCCAGATGGATGATGGTTTCGTGGTTCCTGATATTAATAGCTCTAGACACTTTGAACTTGCGGAGCATTACAAAAGTGAGGTTATTTTTGAAATTGCAAGGATGATTGGAATAAGATTAAGAGATGAATTTATAGCTGTAAACTCTACACAAGAAACAAATAGTAAATAATGGCATATCAAGACGTATCATCATCAGGAATGAATTACATCACCTTAACTAACCTTATAGGTGATTTTAAAATTACTATGGATAGTGATGACTTTGGTGCTAATGTGTCAGATACTGCTTTAAGAAATTTTGCTTTAAGAGGTATTAGAGAGTTTGGATTTGATGTAACAAGCAGAGTGAAATCTTTAAAGTTGTCAATCAACTCATCAAACAATACTGTTGATTTACCAGATGACTATGTGGATTTAATTAAGCTTGGTATTGTGGATGGAGATGGGACAGTAAGGACTTTAGGGGAAAACAAACACATGAATTATAGCAGAAAGTATGAAGTGGATGATGCTGGAGATGCGACAAATGAAACTGCTGACAGCCAATCAGGTCCATTAGATATATCTGGTAATTTTATTTTAGATAGGCAGGATGACAAAACAGCTACGGCAGGAAGTTCAGGAGATTCGGGTTATTTAGATTACTACGTTTTTGAAAATTACCTGTTTCAAGGAGGGTTAGGTAGACTGTATGGAGTTGGCGGTGGAGGTAGAGCTGGAGATTACAGAATTAATTTAGATCAAAACAGGATTGAGATAGATACAAATGTCAATACATCTGATATTATTATAGAGTACATAGCTGACGAAGCTAGATCTACAAATCCTGTTATACACACATATGCTGAGGAGGCGCTTCGCTCTTATGTATATTACAAAATATGTGAAAGAAAATCAACAGTTCCAGCAAATGAAAAAGCTAGGGCTCGTGCAGAATATTATAACGAAAGAAGAAAAGCTAAAGCAAGATTAAGCAACTTTAGCAAAACAGAAGCATTAAGAACTATACGTAAAAACTTTAAGTTAGCACCTAAGTATTAATGATTAGTAAGGTAGTACCAAGAAAATTAGATCATTCTTCAGACTCGAAGACTAGGCGTAAAGACGACATGTTTGATGCGCTTAATGTTTCTATATGGAGTGATGACAGAGGTGGAGCTTCAGGCAATGAAGGAGTTGTTAAGCCAATTAAAAGCAATGTATTGCTAGATGGATCTGGAGCTTTTGATAATGCATCTGATAAAGTTGTATTGGGCAAAGTTATAGACAGTAAATATGACGTTGTTTACTTTTTTGTTTATTGCTCTAATGTTTCTGACTCTGGAGTTTATGCATACGATCCTACAAATTACCTTAGTGAAAACCACCCAGCAGAATCTGTATTTAAGGTTTATGCTACTTCTGAATTTAACTTTCACCCAGAGAGTTTTGTAAAGGGAGATATCACTTATGTTCAAAAAAAGAGAGAGTTTGGCGGTAGAGTGTATGAAGACACCCCTATGTTGTTTTTTACAGATAATAGAAACGAGCCAAGAAAGCTTAATGTTTTAAGAGCTGTATGGGACCCCACTGTTACTACTTATATAATAGGTAGTGCGGGCATTAAAGACTTTATTACTGCGTGTCCTAAAACACCCACATTCCCAATTACATTTGAGTTTATTCAAGATGAATCTTCTCCATATAGTGAGTTTAAAAACGTAAATGGTTTTCAATTTGCATATCAGCTTGTTTATAAGGATAGCAATGTTAGCGCTATGTCAACTATATCTGATATAGCTGTCCCTCCTTCTTATGTAAATCAAGGGGTTTTACCTGTCCCGTATTTAAGCCTTCATAATGTATGCAGGGTAACAGTACCCCCGCAAGCTATATCTTCAGAAGTTGAGAAAGTAAAAATACTAGCAAGGAGGGGTAACGATGGAGCTTTCTTTGAGATCAAGGAAATACAAAACACCGTTCAGTATGTAAACGGAATTGTTGAAGCTGCAATAGTGTCTGGAGCTGATGCAGAGGATTTATTGGATATACTCCAAGATATAGACACATCTGACCCTGCTCTTACTCAGGAAAATCCTTTTATACACGACTTCAAAAACGACACAATAAATATTGCTATATCTCAAGACGATCAAGTAAAGCATTTTGACAATTTACCAAAAAGAGCTGAGGCTCAAAGCATTGCAGACAACAGACTCTTTTATGGAAACTATGTAGAAGGATTTGACCAGATTGAAACTCAGGCTACTATCACTGCTTTGCCTCAGCCTAGAACACCAGATTTTACGAATTATGATGTAAAGATTACCCCAGCTACTTGCATAAGCGGTAGTTTGATGGAATCAATAATTTCAGGAGAAGCTAAAACAATTAGTGATTCAGATGGTGGGGATATTATTTCTGGGAGATGGAATAAAAATACAGCTTTTGTTATTAGTCCTTACGAAATGCCCAATGAAGGGATTGCTGTTGGTGATGAAGTTTCACTTACTTTTAGTTTTATACCCGACACAAACTGGCATATATACGATTCAACTAATAGTTATCACCAAAGCAATCAATTAGGAGATTTTTTTGGACATCCTATAGGGACTGTTTTTCCAGATGGTTATGATTCCACACCTTCAGGGCTTGAGGGGCGTACAGAAGACGCTTTTTTTCAGGACGATATGGGTGTACTCTACAGTTTACTTGTGGAGGGAGAGAACTATAGCGGTAGTCAGGCGCAAGGCCCAAACCATTTCTTCCCTGCCATTTGCAATAATGATGGAGTACAGGATGAAGGAGGTTTAAAAACTTGGAAAAGTTATAATTCTGTTGAGGGTAGTCTTCAGTGCAAATACGGAACTAGCGCAGCCAACCCCTTAATAGTCCAAGGAGGAGAAATAAATATTTCTATAAAAATAAAAGCTTTACAAACAAACGGTAAAGAAGCTATTTCAGAATTTATTTCGCACCTAATAACTGGCGAACCATTAGATACGACAGTAGTTTCAGCAAGTACATTTCAAGTTATTGAAAACAATATTAACGCTACGTATACCTACGATTTAGGTTTGCAGAATCAAGATTTTTTTAACCAATCTGACCCGCTTGGAAAACTTATAGTTATGGTTGGAGGTGATGATCAAGAGCTTGCTACGGTTGGCAATCCACAAAATATAGCTGGGTGTTTTATAATAAATAAAGCTACTGTAGAGCTGGGGTTTTTTAAAGACGAAGCATACCATTTACCTCTTATTGATGATAATAATGGGTTTCAGTGGCAAGGTGAGGGATCAGGATGGGATGAGGAGATAGGTAAAAGAAGGATAGGTATGTATGTTAAAAGGATCACCAATGTAGAGACTATGACATGCAAAAGAAGATTGCTAAGTTGTAGTCCTTGGGTGGTGTTTGATAACGCTGATGCTATGCTTTCATCTACCTCAACCTCCTTACCTTACGGTCCTTTTGAGTCAAACGCATTAAACGTGGCTGGTAATACTGCTGGGTATTATTACCTCAATGGTGAGTTTACAAACGACGATGAAGGAGGTCTTACCTCAGGTTGTTTCAGGTTCTGGAATGGATATCTTGATTACGCTTCTGGTACAGGCCAAACAAATGTTTTTTTTCAAGACGGAGTTAATGAACCACCTCGTTTTAGTCTCATGGACGGTGAGGGAGGAATAGGCGGCGGCCCTACGGCATCTCCAAACCCAACTCATGCTGCGGAGTATGATGAGTACGTAGTAGTAACGGCCCCCTTCGGCGACGATTTTACTTTAACTTCAGCTGAAAAGAAGCTTGTGCCTTCATTAAGAGGTTTAGGTAACTTAGGTAGTGCTCCATTACTTACCGCATATAATAATCAAGGTGTTCTAACACCAAACGCAGTTGGTATTTCGGGCTACGAAGAAAATGTAATTCGTCATGGCCCTATAGTCAGCAACAACATGTATATTTATCAAGATTGGCGCTACATTCCTGATGGAAGCTATAATGTTTCTTCTAATTTTAACACTGGGTTTTGTCTACCGCAGGTAAAGATTATGGGTGGCTTTAATACTATCCTAGGATATCAGGATTGGGATAAGGTAGACAACATATCTGTTTATGGATATCCTGAGGGCGCAACCCAAGGACCCTCAAGCGCAGGAACATTCATAATTAGAGGCTCGATGATAGAAGCTCATGGCGCACCTAAATTATTTAATTTTTCGTTTTACAATACGTCACTTTATGATGGCGATGGCTCTAGATCTTATAAAAGCGGAGCAAATCACGCTTTTGGGATAGTTTATTATGACGCTAGAGGTAGAGCTAGCAATGTATATACTTTAGGTTCTGTTCTTTCTCCAGAGTATCATGCAAGACCTCAAGGTCTTGAAGGTAAGGTAGAAATGCAGGTTCAGATGGATCATAACCCCCCTGCTGACGCTGAAACATTTCAAATAGTTTATTCTGGTAACACTTCTATTAATACGTTCATACAGTATTCTACTAGCGGTGCATATATATCTACAAGATTGATTCAGTCTGACGACGCTCCTTTTTATGTGGGGTTAAATTATTTGCAGGATAGTGGGGTATCATATAAAGATAATTTTGGCGCTCGGCGACCCGACGGTGGCAGCCCTTACAGCTATAGAGATGGAGATATCCTTCGAGTTATATCTTATTATGCTACTGGGGATTTGGATTCTAGGATCTGGCTATCTGACGAATACGAATTTGAAGTCACGGGTAGTCAAGACATGCCAGATGATGCTATGAGCCCAATATATGTCGCTTCTATCGACGGACCTGACACGCATCCAGCAAAAAGAGGGTTTTTTGTTAAGGTTAAAAACAATCCTAACGCACTTGGTTTTTCTTTTGGGGATATAAAAGACGGAACTAATCAACCAGATTCTCAAAGTCACAATTGGGGTAAAAGATGTGTTGTTGAGATATACAATCCTGCTGATGTTGTATCTGAAGAGAATTTAGTTTTTTACGAAACGGGCGATGTTTTCCCTATATCTGATCACAATCAGCCTTTAACTTTATCTGGGGGTGATGTATGGTGGAGAAAAGTTGCTGTAAATATGGCAGAACATGATGGAGGATCTTTTGTAAATCTTATTCAAGAAGACACACTAGAACCAAACTTTAAGAATTACTCTTTAGAAACAGAGGCTTTTAACGATACTGTAAGAAATTCAGACGTTACAGGCAAAGGAAAACTTAAAATTATAATTCCTAACGCTCAAGAAGTTGTTCGCTCGTCTTCTATTACATACTCTGAAAAAAACAATCCAGCGTCAGCTTTATTTACCCTTACGTCTTTTAATCCTGCGAAAATGCAGTTTAAAGACATGCCAGCAGAATACGGGAATATAAACTATATGGTGAACCAGCAAGACTCTATGTTTGTAATTCAATCTAGTAGGTGTAGCTCAGTTCCAGTAAATAGAAACTTAATTACGACAGCTTCTAACGACCAGTCACTTATAGCTGCAACAAAAGTGCTTGGAACAGAAAGATATTATGCGGGGGAATATGGGTGTGACGATAATCCTGAATCTGTCTGCGTAGTTGGACCTAATGTTTACTTTGCTAGCAAAAGCAGCAAAGAGGTTTATAAATTCAACCCATCTACAGGACTGGATGTTATTTCTAATAAAGGGATGAAGTCATTTTTCAGGGATCTTTTTAAGTCTGCTGAAAATGATGAAGGTGTTATTAAAGTTGTAGGAGGTTATGACCCAATAAAAGATGAATTTATACTAAGTGTATATAATCAGCCATCTGTTCAGTACGTAGAAGGCGCTGAAGGCACATCTGGAGCTGCTAGTGGAGGTGTTGTATTCCAAGATACTACAACTATTAATTCTTTAGAGCAACAGTTATACAACGTCATTAAGACTATAACCACATTGACTACAACTGAAGGAGAGGAGATATTTAGCCAAGGTCTTCTTCCAGCTCCTTTACAGCAGTTTTATCAAAACTTTTCAGGCACAAATGAGTTAGACTATTTAAATGGTTTAGATGCTGATAATAGCGGTATAATGGAAGCGTCAGAAGTAGTTGGGTATGGTTCAATATTTGTACCGCTTCAACAACAAATTTATGACACTATTGCAGTTATAGAAAGCAATGCTATCGTTGATATAATCAATACAATAACAGAAGTTATTGACGACCCCTCTATAGACACTGCTCAAGAAATACAAAACTATATATCTGGCTTACAGATAGATAACTTTACATTAACTGAAAGTCTTTCAGCCCTTCAAACCAGTTATGATACTTTGCAATCTGATTATGATGGTTTGCAAGCTAACTACGTATCACTCCAAGCTGATATAGTTTCTAATGAAGCTGATATAGAGCAACTTAATCAACAAATAGTAGATCAGTTAGCTCAAATATCTAACCTTCAAACACAAGCTAATGAGGATGGTAATACTATAACTGATTTAAACGCTCAGCTTGCACAGTTTGCTGCTCAAGCTGGACTTGACGCTGATACAATAGCTCAGTTACAAAATCAAGTAAGTATAGATGCTGAAACAATAGCTCAATTAGAAGCCGCTGCTCAAGTGTCTGAAGGAACTATAGCTAATCTAAATAACCAATTAGCAAATTCAAACGCTCAAATAGCCGCTATGCAAGCGTCACTTGAAGCACAAGCAGCAGAAATAACAGCTTTGACTTTAGCTAATCAAGAAGCAAATGCTCTTGTAGTAGGTTATGAGCAAAACATAAGTTCTTTAGAGGGGCAAGTGTCAGTACTTCAAGGCGCTATAGCATCTTTAAATTTACAGGTTGAAAATTATCTTGCTCTTATCCAACAACTTAATGCTGACGTTGGTGCAACATCAGGGGAAAACACAGAGCTTGTTGCTGAAAACCTTGCTTTACAGGTCCAGTTGGACTTAGAAGCAGCTGCTTTAAGAAGTGCTTTAGTTCAATTAGATATGCAGTTACTTCATGCTGGATACGGTACAGTAAATGTAGCTAATTCAAACATTCAAGCAAACGTAAATAATTTAGAATTTGATGGTGTTGCGCAAAGAATTAACACCGCCGTAAATGCAGTAAATACGGCTTTAAGTCACCTTGGAGAGCTTCAGTTAGCCTTTTCAGATTCTGGTGATTCTACTACTACCATAAATCCTAAAGGTGGAAAATGGTGGTATTTTTCAGAAGAAGGCTCTAGCGAGGTTAACGTCCTTCTAGGAGAAAGAGTAAAACCATTTGCTTGGGGGAATGCAAATTTAGATAATGGAGCTCAAATAAAAGCTTTTGCAAATGCTGTCAACGACGTTAAAACATTAGGTGATTTTTGGATGGCAATAAATCCAAATACGTTTGCGGCTGGAGCAGGCGTTGGTACTGAATACTTCCAGTACGATGCGTCAGGAAACCTAATCAACCAAGAGGAAATTGCTGCTCGTGGCTATCTTGGTAGCTCTATAGTAGACATGCTCCAAAGTTATGTCAATACAAATGGTAGTGGTGAAATTACTGCCTCTACTTTAGAGGAAGTTTTAGCTACTGATGGAATTAGCATGTCTCAGTTTGTAGACCTGTTAGCTGGACTAAGTAATATTGCAGGGAACATTGATTTCCTAGCAGCAAGGTTTGATACTCAAGGAACAGGAGAGATTGGACAGAATGATTTCTTAACTTTTTTAAGTCTTTATGGTGCGGCCTTTTATGATCCAAATAACCAAGAAAAATACACGGTAAATATATAACAACATGCAAAGAACAATAGCTTTTAGTAACAGTAAAAATGTTTGGACTACTAGATATAGTTTTGTTTCTGCTTGTATAGGTTGGATAAGAAATTTTATGGTGTCAGCACCTAGAACCTCTATGAACAACCAAGTTCTATATAAACATGATGAAAGCTCCTCTGACAATAATAGGTTTTACGGAGTTCAAGCAGCCTCTACTATAGGAGTGACATTTAATGACAAGCCATCTTCAAATAAACAGTTTAAGGCTTTTTCTATAGAAAGCGGAGATCCTTCTGTAGTTTCTGGTTTAAACACTTTTGTAGTTAATCGCAGTGGGGCTCAATCTATAGATAAAAACACAGCTATAGGCTCCTTAAAAGAAAAAGGGGGTATAGTTTACGGCAACATTCCTGAAGAAGAAAGAATAACTATGTCTAATATAGAGTACATAGGTCAAGTTCAATCTGTTGTAGGGCTATATGATGATAGTGATGAAATATCTTTAGACGAGGCGAATGCTTTAGGATATCCAGAGGCTCTCTCTGTGGTAGAAGCATTATTGTATGTAAAGCTAGACTCAATAGAGTCTGTTCCCCTTAGTCATAAAAGCGCAAGGCTTCTTAGGGAGGGTGATGTACAGTCATTTAAGCAAGGCTTTGCCTCTCAGCTACAGTTGCCTACTCAGCAATTTGGAGAGGAGTTGCCAATATACTACAATGGAGGATTGATAGTAAGGAATTCAGGTACAGTCCCTGTTGCAGGGGACAGATTATTTTTTGGCTATTCTAACGCCAACGGTGAAGCTCCCAAAGGACAATATGCAGACGCTATTGTTTCCTTAGGAAGTGACGATTTTGAAGTATATGCTTTAAACGTAGAATATTCACAAACAAATCTAGATCATGGTAAGTAATATTTTAGTATTTTTGTAAAATGAGTGATTTTGGAGACTGGGCCCAATCAGAAAGCGGCCAACAAACAATGGCAGGAGTTGCATCTCTTCTTGCAGGCCTTGCTCAGCGCAAAGCATCTAAAGATGCTAGTGAATCTGGTCAAGCTCTGCTTCAGGCAGAAGGTGCTGAGCAATCTGCACAAGGCCAAAAGTTGTACGAGACCATGCTCTCAGAACTACGTTCTGGAAAGTATGATGTTTCTCAAGCTCAAAGAGACCTAGCTAGAGACACAAAAGAATCGGCGGATAGGTTTATAGACGAAACGAGAACAAGAGGCCAAGAACGTAGAGGCGATATAGTGTCTGCTATTCAAGGTGGTGATGCAAGATCTGTTGGTTTAGCTGATAAAAGCTCTCGTCAAATAGAAAAAGACTTACAAGGAGCTGAGCTTACAGCTCTTCAAACTAAAGTTGGTGCAGATAAAGCAATAGCAGATCTAGAGCAATCAGGTTTAGATAGGCAGGCTAGACTAACTGAAATGGAGCTTATGAGAGGATCTCAAGGCGCTGAAGCAGGTAGGCAAATGGAACTCCAAGCTATGTTAGCTCAAGCTCAAGCAGGACCTCAAGCCACACAAGAAGGTATACAAACGGCCCTTGCGACATATGCTGCGCTGTTTAATCCAGAGTATGACGATCCAAATAATGATCAGGAGGAGAACATGGAAAAAGGCGGTAAGCTAGATCTAGGAAGAGAGGGTATGAAAACAAACGGAGAGTTCTCTCACGAAACTAATCCAAAAGCTATTATTGACGAAGACACTGGTGTAAAAGAAGGGGAAGTCACTGGAGGAGAGCTGGTGTTTAATCCTAAGCAGTCAAATAATATGGAAGATTTAATTAACAGAGGTGATGCTAAGGGGCTTCTTAAGTATCTTAAGGATCTTCTTTCTGAACCACAATTCCAAGCATAATGGCTAACGGAGGATTTACATTTACTCAGGGTATAGACCCTCAAGCCTTAACTGCTCAGCAACAACAGCAACAGCAAGGTTTAGCTGCAACATCAGACGCTATACTAAAAGCCTCTACTCTTATGGAGCAAAAAAGGAGGCAAGCGTATATTCAATATGAGAATGCTCGTAAGTATATGCGTAAAGACTTAAATGAAATAGCAGAGTTTAATGTTTCAGCTGGTGGAATGGGTCAAATTTCTAGCGCTCTTACTGAATTAGCAGAGGATGCTCGTGAGCAAATAAAAGAAGCTAATGATACTGTTGAGGCTGGATTAATTATAGCTAATTTTAAAGAGCAGTATGATATGCTTGTGGCAAGAGATAGCTCAATTGAGGAGAAACAAAAACTTTATAATAAAGTATCTCACGCTACGGGAAATGAAATAGACTCTTTAAATGCTGGTTTAGATGTAGATCAGCAATATATTGTGCCTGAAGTTTCAGATGTTGTTACTGCTGAAAACCAATGGCATAATCCTTTTGAAGGTGGTATTCAAGTTGTTGATGGGCGGCTTATGGCTGTAGATCCTGCAGACAATAGATTAAAAGAATTAGGTGAGATAGAAGCTCTTTTAGAAAGCTCAATGTTTGACTTACAAACAGAGCAAGTTACGGCTGGAAGTATTAGCGACTGGGCAAAAACACAAAGCGTAGTAAATAAAATTAAACTTAAAGATGGAACTTGGAATGCAGATAGAGCTGGAAGTCTTTATGATGATGCTATTTTACAGATTGGAAGAACGGGAGACAAAACAAGTAGTGGAGCTATGCATAGGCGTGAAGTGTTAAATACCCTAGAATCTAGGGGGCTTATAGAGGTGTTTGATGAAAATGAAAGAAAAGCATTTATAAACGGAAACTTTGATTATTTTAATACCGTATCAAGTAAAGAAACTTTTGATGAGGTAATACGCAAAGGCAAAGAAATATTTGTAGGGGAATCTAAGTTTGGGTTTAAATCACCAGAAGATATTTTACAGGAATCTTTAGATGTTAAGAAAGAGGCTCAAGAAACTTTAGAGGGGTATAGTATGAGAGGCTTAACTGCCACTACAGAGGAAGGAGGACAGACTTTTGATTTATACTCTATACCTAAAACAATAGAAGTAGAAGGCAGCTCTCACGTGGAAGGTGGAAATTATTCTATTTTTGGATTTAATGTTGATCCAACCACAGGCAATGTAGTCGGCAGAATTAAAAAAGAAGAGAAGGTTACAATGTATGAGTATGTAGACGAAAACAGTAACGTTCAGCTTGCTAATACTCTTGAGCAGGCTCAAAAACTTGGGAATCCTACTGGAGAAACAGAAGAGTTTACTAAGGGTAGCACACCAGAAACCATAATTATAAACGAAGGTGGTGAAGGTTTATCTAGAGAAGTCTTTAACAAACTGTTTGCAGAAGATCCCGTTGCCTTATCTTTATTGCGTCAGGAGCAAAACAGTTTTAATAAACTTCTATTAGAAGACGCTTTAGAAGAGCAATATCAAAATCTTCCAGAATCGGTAGACCCTGATGCTGTTAATTACGTACCAGAAAATACAGAGGCGCTTATATCGGTAGATGATTTAATGACGGAGCTTCCTAATGACGTTAAAGAAAATTTAAATGTTTTAGGATTTGAAAGAAAAGACATTGAAGAAATTATAAAATCTAAAGGCATAACAAGTGCTACACAATTTGGTGATTTAATAGCAGAAGCTTTACAAGGTAGAATATAACATAATAAAAGCATGAACGGTGTTACTTTAAAAGATCCATTTGATACGGCTCAGGAACCGCAAACTGATGGAAAGTATGATTTCGAGCAGAGCTTAAATGCTCTATTGGCTCAAGACTATGCCCCTAATAAAATTGTTGAGATTATGGGTGCTGCTGGATTTGATAGCTATGACGTAGCTTCAAGTTTGAATCAAAAGTATGATGATCAGAGAAGGGAGATGTGGAATGACCGCAAATCTTTACAAGATCAGCTCAACTCAGAAAAAGAAGCTTACGATAACGTCTTAAAAAAAAAAGATACTGCATTAGTACAAGATGGGGTAGAGTCTACCTTTGGTTTGGACTTGACTTTAGACGTAGATGAACAGGCTAAGTCTTACTACGACGGATTAACTAACGATCAAAAGTTTGATCAGTTCGGTATACTTTCTAAATCTTTAGCGTTAGATAAAATTAAGACAAATGTATTACCAACTTTAACTCCTCCAGAAGCAGTCAACCCACCTCAGGCTACTGAATCTGTTGCGGATGTTAACTTAGCGTCAATTAATCTTATTGACGATCTATCTGTTGAGGCTTACAGTGATCATGCTGCAGCATTTCAATTAAAAAATGCAATAGCGGAGAACCACACTGAAAGAATAATCGAATTAATAGAATACTTTAATGGGCAAGGACAGCTTACTGAGTTTCCAACAACAGAAGCTGCAGGAGCAGTAGATGTTTTAAAAAGTACAGCTTGGTCACTGGTGTCTCCAATTGCTTCATTTGTTGCCCCTGAAAGAGAGCAAGATGTAGAAAGCTTTAGTGCTGACTTTTTAAATGATTTAGATGCAGCTGTTAACCCTATTCTTTCTCAAGCAAAAGAAAAGCAGTCTAATGCTCTAAACATGGCTAATGATTTTAATTTCAGGAATGGAATAGAGATGCAATACAATCCTTCTAGTGAGTTGGATTACGATTTATTTATGAGAAGTTCTGTAAATAGGACTCTTTCAAGAGAAGCAATAGCATTAGAAAGAGAAAAAACATTTATGTATGATCTGGCTGGGCTGTCAGAAGAAGAGAAAAAAGATCCAGCAAAACAAAAAGAAGCTGAAGACAATTACTACGGAACAAACCCCGACACGTTTATTGGAAACTTTGCGGCAGCAGACAGAGCAAGAGGCACTTGGGGAGAGTGGTGGGAGGAGTGGATGAATAATTATGGTCTAGCTCTTAATCCATTGGTAGCCGCTGCTTGGGGAGATGAGACGGCTGAGACCCTTAAATCTGAGTACGTACAAAAAAAGAAAAACATAGATCAAAAAAGACTAGATAAGAAAAGCCAGCTTGCCAGAGACTTTGGCATTACTCCTGACCAATTAAACATGCCTATCGATCAAAGGCTTTCTGAGGCTATTAATGGTAATATGTCTATGGGAGATTTTTTTGCTACAACTTATAGTAATACAGCAGAGATTATGTCAGACGCTTTAATTAGCAGTGCTGAATTTATGATCCCGTATGTTGGCCCAGCAGTAGTTGGTATTGATGTATACTCTCAAAACTACTCTGATGTGGTTGCATATCAACCGCATATGGGAACTGGAGAAGCTGTCCTTACATCTGCTAGTAAAGCAACTGCAGAGGTACTTATGGAAAGGCTTATGTTTACTAAGGGGTTAGGTTCTGTAGGCGCATTAAAAAACGCTGCAGAAAACTTAGGGGCCAAGAACGTAATTAAAGAAACTGGCAAAAAAGCAGCTAAAGAAAGAGGGCTAATAACAAATGTAGTAGGAAGGTATTTACTTCCAGAAGGAATAGAAGAAGGATTAATTTCTATGACTGGTCAAGTTATTGATATGATTGGAGATGTTTCTGCTGGTAGAAATGTAAGAGATCTTAATACTTACGAAGTGTCTGATGCGTTTTGGGCGGGAATGGTTGGTGCTGTAGGCCCTTCTAGTATATCTACATTTACAAGTAATCTAGGCCATACAAAAACTATGGAGAACAGATTACAAATTGTAGCTAATATAAATGATCTAAAAGATCAGATGGCTAATGAGACTAATCTAGATCTAAAAGAAAAGCAAGAAGAGCTTCTCCGTAAAGAAATGACCAAGCTAAAGGTTGTTGTTACTGATGAAGCAGCTTTTTATAGCGCTCTTAATCCTCAAGAATCTAAAACTGTTATAAGCATAAACCAAGAGCTGTCTCAAATAAAAGACACTTTAAGAAAGGGGAAGTACTGGACCAAAGAACAGGTACAAGAAGCAGATATTGAGGGTCTTGAAAAGCGTATGGAGGAGCTTTACAAACAAAAAGCTATTATTGAAAATGCTGCTGTAGCAAGGTCCGAAGCTGAAATGAGAGCAGAACAAAGATCTAAAGTAGTAGATAAGAAAGAAGCTGCTAAAAGATCTGAAACACCTACTGCTGCAGAAACAGCTCCTGAAGGTCAAATACAAGAAGAGCAAGAACTATCCCAGTCTGACGAAACAACAGCTCAAGTTACTGAAGATCAAATAGCACCTGAAGAAGATTTAACTCAGTTCCCATTGTTTGAGGTTACTGATCCAAAACTTAAATCAGATTTTGGTAAAAAATTTAGAAAGCTTTCGACGGGGGTTACAGAGGGAATGTCCGAATACGTAGAAGAAGGAACAAAAATATATAAAGATGAAGATGGTATTTTTAGACCTTTGGATGGAGAGGCAAATGAACTTGTTGGATCACAAATGTCTGATTCTTTTTTCAGTCCTGTTGAAGAAGCCCCTGTAGCTGAGAAAACTACACCAGAACCCAAAGCTGTTACTGAAAAAGAATATAAATATTTAAAAGATGTTGAGCTATTCTATGAAGAGTTAATGGTAAGAAACTCTCCTAAAATGGAGTCGAGGGAACAAATGTCTGTTGAGGTTAAGAGCTACGAAGATTACAGAAACTTATGGGCTGGTATTACCGCTAATGGAAAAGTTCCAGAAGCAATGCAAAATATTTATTTTATCAAAGATGGTAAAAGGTATAATGTAAAACCACCAAAACCAAAAGTTGATGAAAACGGCAATGTAGTAGATATGAATCTACCACAAACATTACGTGAGTATTTGCTTAAAAAATCAGCTGAAGAAGAAGCAAAAACAAAGGCTGAGTCTGCTACTCAAGAGGAGGTTGAATTACCTAAAGAGCTTACAGAAGAAATAGATGAAGGTGTGTTTGAAAAATACACAGGAGATAATCCTTTCCGTAAAGTTCTAAATAATGTAAACAGACTTAGAAAAAGATATTTTACTCCACAAAAAATGCTACCAGCTACGGCTTCTAGGCTTATTGAGTTAGAAGGTGGTGCTTATGCGTCTCATCTTAAAGATGTAGAGTTTAGCATGAAGGAGTTTTACTCTATGCTTGAAGACTATAAAGGAAGTCAAGAAGCGCTGCTAGATGATTATGATAGTGCTCTAAGGGGTAACGAAGAAGCGTTTAATAGGTTGCCAGAAAACTTTGCTATTCACGCAAAAAAAATTAGAAATCAGGTAGACGCATTAAGTTTAGAGGCAATCAATATAGGCGTGTTTGACACCTCTACAGATGCTGGAAGAAAAACTGCTGAAACAGTTATGGGTAAACTTGGTTCATATTTAATGAGGTCTTATGAGATTTATGATAATAAAAACTGGGCTGATCAAGTTAGTGATGAGGTTATTACTGCAGCAAAAAATAGAATAAGAACAGACATTAAAAAAGCAGCAGAAACAGAATATAATGACCCTGCTGTTCAGGAAAGATTTGATTCTTTTGAGGAGTATCTAGAAGACAGGGTGGACGGTCTTATTAAAAAGTATTTAAATAAATCAACAGCTAAAGCATTTGTAAAAGGCAAGGCTTTACTAGGCAAGGGATCAGATATAAATAAAAAACTTACTGATATCCCTGTAGAAATTAGAGCTTTGATGGGTGAATATTCAGACCCTATGAAGAACTACGCTATGTCTATCATTAAGCTCGCTAAAGCTGTTGAGGGGACTAGGACAATGAATCAACTAAGAGAGGTAGGTTTAAATAAGTTTTTATTTGAAAACCCTACAGGGCAGTTTACTGCTCAACTAGCTAGTGAGGGTAGTGAAACTATGCGACCTCTTAATGGTTTGTATACTACTCCAGAAATCTTAGAAGCGTTTGAGTCTACTCCCGCACTAGTTGACGGATTTTTAGAACAGTATTTAATGTACACTAGTTCTATTAAGTGGGCTAAGACTATTGGATCTGTAGCAACTCACTCTAAAAACATCATAGGTAACTTAGGGTTTATGTGGGCTAATGGTCACACAGATCTAACTAAGATGGGTGTAGCTTATAAGACTATAAAAAACGACCTTAAGAAAGGTGGGGATGCTGCATTAAGAGCTAGATTAAAGAAATATATAGAGCTTGGTTTAACAAACCAGAACGTAGCTATTCGTGAGATTAACGAAATGTTCGGTAGTGACAACCTTGAAGCTGCAATGTTATTAAGGTCATCAAAGAAAAGATCAGTTAAGAAGACACTTGCTAGCATTAAGCAAGTAGCTGATGACTTATACCAAGCGGAGGATGACTTCTTTAAGATTGTTGCTTTTGAAAACGAAATAGCTAGGTATTCAGATGCTTTGTTTAATAAATCTTACGAAGATTTAAACTCCAAAGAAAAATCAGCTGTAGATGAATACATTGCTAATAAAGTAGTTAAACAAACATACCCTTCATATGATAGAGTTCCAGAAGGTGTAAGGCTACCAAGTAAGCTGTGGTTAGGTAACTTCGTCTCATTCGTTGCAGAATCTTATAGGGTGTCGTTTAATACTCTTGCTATAGCAGGAAAGGAAATGCGATCAGACAACCCAAAGTTAAAAGCTATTGGTAGGAAAAGATTTGCGGGAGCTTTTAGTTATCTTAATGCAAAAAATATTATAGTAGCAACTTTCGGTAAGATTGGTGGAGTAGGTGCTATGGGATTATTAGGAGGTTTCCTTGATGATGAAGACGAAAAGAAAAAACAAAAAGCTTTAAAAAATTATGTAGCTCCTTGGTCTGTAAATTCAGATCTAATAATACTTGAAGCTAAAGACGGTTCATTCACTTATGTAGATTTATCTGCATCAGATCCTTTTGGAAGTCTAAGTCAAATAGCTAACGCTATGACTAAAGATGGTTTAAGTATAGAGTCATTTGCAGACGGGATGGTTCAAGCTGTCGCTCCGTTTATTGACCCAGATATAGGTACAAGAAGGCTTATGAATATTATCTACAACCAAGATGATTATGGAAAACCTTTATACAATAAAGAAGCTCCAATAGGAGATCAAATTAAAGACATAACTACAGCCATATACGAAGTTCTTGAAGTTGGAACTTTAACATCTGCAAGAAAAATATATGATTCAGAAGACAAAGAGACTGAGATCTTAGGACAGATTTCTGGGCTTAAGCCATACACCATAGACGTAAACAAAGCTTTTGGCTATAAGATGGCTAGATACAAAACAAGAATCTCTGATGCACGTAAGCTAAAGTATGATGACATAGACGCAGCTAATACAGCTTTACAAGGTATATACCAAGAGATATATGAAGATTCTGAAGCAGCTCAGGCTCTAGGTGTAAGCTTTGCTGATCTAAGATCTACTATGATGGAGTGGGGAGGATTAGGAAAACAAACTTCAAAAGATATAATGATAAATAGATATAGACCATTAACAATAAAACGATAAAATGAGTAAGAAAAAAATAAAAGATACTAAGCTTGGATCTTGGTTAAAAGATAAAGCACCCAATATTTTAAGCATAGCTGGCGACTTACTTCCTGATTCTGGGGGGTTAGGTATAGTTAAGAATTTAATTAGCCAAGACGATAGCATTGACCCAGCTGAAGCAGAGGCTAAGATTAACGCCGAGATAGAGTTTCAAAAGAACGTTACAGAGCGCTGGCAGGCTGATATGAACAGTGATGTTAAACTTGCCAAGATGATACGTCCAGTAACGCTTATATGCCTTATGGCTATGTTTATGGTTACTATGATGATAGATAGCATGGATAACGTAGCATTTAACGTAAAAGACTCTTACGTATCTCTTCTTGAATTACTTATGCTTACTGCATTTGGTGCATACTTTGCTGGCAGAACTATAGAGAAAAAAGCAAATAAATAATTGCTATATTCGTGGGCTAAATCACCACCCATGCCTACAGAAAAAAACTACTACAAAGAGCAATTTGAAGCTCCATCATTTCTTGATCAGAACAAACTAAAAGAACAAGAACAAAAGATTGAGTCTGGAGAAATAAAATGCTCTACAGATAGCCCTGAAGACTGTGAGGCTTGTGGTGCTTAATAGCACTCAATAACTTCGTCATACACACCATTGTACAGTGTATTGAACCTTCTAGATAACTTAGTTACTGAATTGGGTTTAGTTCGATCAGTTACTATTTTGTATAGCGTGTTAAGCTTAGGGTTGTACTGAGATAGTTCTTTATGGTATTCTTCGGACTTAACCTTTAGTGTCTCGTTTCTTAATTCTAAATACTCTACTTGCTGTTCTAATTTTTTTGTTTTTTTGTGCAAGTTGCAAATAGTCTGCTGTAAAGACTGATCAAGAGATTCTGATTTTATAGCATCAGCTTTTTCTATGTCTTCAAAAAATCTTTTTTTGCAGAGTAAGTACTTTTCTTTTAAGAGCTTGTCTCCCTTAAGAATAAAATCAATGTCTCTGTTGTAGTGTATTATGGTTGCGTGATCTTTACCTATGAATTTACCTATCCTAGAATAATTATAACCACGCTGCCTCATTATATATGAGTATACTCTTCTAGCATCTACATTCTCTCTTACCCTATGTATAGACATCATATCAGACTCAAAGACATCATCTATTATAGCTTGCAGAATATTACCGTCTCTATCCTTATTGTCATCTAACATTTCAAACCCATCGACTATTTTAGTCTTTTCCATTATATTTAATTTTTAAAAGGGTGGCTAAGGTAGCATAAAGCTCATCAATTCACCAGTTTTAGGGTGATTATATTCTAAAAAAGATGCAGGCCCACCCGCTTTTTTAATATCTTCTTCGGTCCAAGGTATATAAACAAAAGATGAGAGCTCTGATAAGTCATGAAGAGTTACGCTTGTCACTATATCTTTTTTACCCCAAGTGGACCTAGTGTATAGTTTTTTGTATGCTTTTTTATAACTATCTACATAGTCAATAGATATATTAGATCTACACCAATCTAATCCCTCCTCTCTATCAAATCTAAAAAATCCTGTAGCTTGCTCTACCTCTACAGCAATCCAAGTAGCATCTCCATGCATCCAACCTTTTTCTCCAGCTGTATTTTTAAATTCTAAGCACATGCTGTCTGGTAGCTTTCTGCCCTTAACGTCTACTCCAAAAGTTTCGTTTGGTCCATGCCAAAAATCAACATGTCTATATCTATCTGTCTTGTAATCTGTTTTTATAGCGTCAGGATAAATAGCCAACCACCTCTCTTCGGAGGTCTGGCCATGATCCCAAGAGTCTTTAAGTTTATCCTCTCGTACTTTCAGTGTACTCATCTAGTGCAGTTTTAATAATAGATAATTCCTCACGAACAACATTAGACACAGCTTCAGTTGAAGAATTTATTATGTCGGATTCTAAGATAGGTTCTCCATCTTCGTTATGTAAAGATTCGTACAGATCATCTATTGCATCATGCACTCTGTCACACGCTAAATGATAAAAAAAAGACAGTTTAGATTTCTCCATCTTTGATTGATTGTATTATTTCTTGGATGCAATGGTCAACTTGACCTTTGTTCTTTGCTAAAAATACAATATAATCCTCTTCCAATCCAACTAAATGATTTAAAAAAAGCTTCCAACGCATAGGAAAGTCGTGATGAGATGGTAGAAATCCTTTAGTTTCTATAACCCAGTTGTGTTTTTTACCCATAAAATCTGGTTTATATGTAATAGGCAAAACAATTGCACCCGTCTTATCAGACATTTCTTTTTTCTTTGCGGTCATTTTGAAGTACTTATTTACGTACCTAAACTTAGGCAACAATTCAAAGCTATGCTCCTCGTAATCAAAAGCTAACTTATGAGCCTTCAATTGATCCGCACAATACTTTTCTATTCCACTGGCATATCTACCTAAGTTTTTTTTAGGCGATTTCTTCCTTTTGTTTCTCTTCATCATTTAAGAAGTTAAAGTTTATAGGTATAACTGCATCTGTCTGAATATCAATGGGTTTGAATAGTTCACTTCTACCTATCCATGAGATAAAGCCTGTATGTCCACTGTTCATCACTAATCTATATGGCTCGTCTAGCGCAGTAGGCTGTCCTCCTGTTTCGACTTCTCTGACTTTACGGATATGTATTTCACTCATTTTCCGTGTGTTATGATCTGGGGATTGAACCTTTCGGTGAACCGTAATAAAGCAGTCAGCTCTGTTTACAAACTTTCCTCCTCCCTCTGTGTCTTCTGCATACGGAGCTATAGGTAGTCCATCGTCTCCTTTGCGTCGTTGAGCTTCTGTTACAGCATGCATGTTTAACCATACGGCTATGTTGGTTGCTTTACTGAAAGTTAAAAACTCACTAGCAGCTTCATAATGATAATCATGAGTGTTTATTCCAGTTTTACCCATGTCTAGCCTTAAGCTGTTGTATGGATCAATAAAGACAGCATCAATAGGTTTTTGTTTCATAATCTTTTCTATAAAAATTAAAAGATCTGAATAGCTGTATACTTGATTGTTGTTGATGATAGTGAAGTGTTCTTCAACCCACTTGTAGGCTTTCTTTCGCTGAAGGTAGTTCATGTCTTCAACCTTTTTGTTTACTCCAAACTGCATCAAAGTCATTTTTACTGATGCTGTTCTGTTTTCCGATGAGTATATAACCCACTTCCAACCATGCCTAACTGTTGCATTAACAATAAGATATAAAGCTGTGGTGGTTTTACCTACGTTAGAGTGTCCGTTTATTATTACAAACTCTTTCTTGTATCTGAAATTCTTGTCTAGAGATACATCACCAGTATCTAAACCAATTTGTATTTTTCCTTGAGCAAAATCATCAATCCATCTGAAATCTTCATCATCAGAAGAAATAAATGACATGTCTCCATCGTTAATAAGTATCTCTCTCTGTGCTGCTTTTTCGTTTTCAATAACATCCCTGATCGGCATGGTCTTGCCTTTCTCAATGCCGTCACGTATACCTTTAATAGCTGAATCTTCCGAGTCTATATCCCTCTTATTTATTTCTCGAAGTAAAACCCTAAAGACTTCATCTTCTTCCATACGTCCAGCAGATATAAATCCACCGCATAATGTAGCAGCTTTAATCAGAGCAGCATGCTTGTCGCCATCTTCTGCATTACGTATCATACGTGCTGCTAAGTTTAGCTTCATGTAGTCCGTATAGTCGTAAGCTTCGTTAGTAGTAGTCTGAGCCTCAGCCATTTCACTGGTAAATGCCCCGAACTTTCTAGCGCCATCCTTTATAACTATCTCAGGATCATGAGACTCAAAGCAGGCTCTAGACTCGTTAATCCCAGACTCATCAAGTTCAAGCCCGTATTGTTTTTGAAAATACTTTATTAAGGCTCTAAAATGATCCCTATGTCTTTCAGGGTTCGTTATTTGAACTAATGCTTTTATTCCATCTCCAGATGGAGACACCCAACAGGCAGAAATATATTCATCAGTACTAAGAGCTGTCTTAACTGTATCGACTTCAACGTGATCAAAGTCTAGTACGATATGACCGCTATGCTCAAATAATGCTTCGTCACTTCTTTTGGAAAACTCTCCACTAAATAATACTACAGGCAAGGACAGCTTCTTGTCCTTATTGCCATTTCTTATTTCAGTTATAGTTGAGGACGACTTCCCCTGCTGTATGCGTCGTAGGGCCGTCTTTAGTGTTATGTGGTGAGGATTTTCTTTCTCGTATACGTTCTTGAATATCGTTACTTTCATTGTCTGTTGCAATCATTAGCAGAATCATATATCCTGCACAATCCATTAAAGTGTCTTCTGTTTTATCGCTTAAACCTACATTGGCGATTCTTTTTAATTTATCATCTAGCCTGATCTTTATGGCCTCTGTAGCCTTCAGGTCAGAAAAAATGCCTACGGGGTTCAAAGCTGAATCACCATAAGCATTATTTTTTTCTAGTAATAAATCTTTAAGATCGTTGCATTTTTTTATTAGCTTGTCTTTTGTGTTCATCTAGAGTTATTTGTGATCGAGATAAATCCATGCTATCTAATATTTCACGCACTATAATTTCTTTGTTTTTAGCTTTAGGAGTAAAGAACTTTTCAGTAAACTTTTTCATAATCCTAACATCATAGCGCATTATATCAGCAGGCGTGTCGTATATCGTAACGATCCACTCACGACGCTCGTGTACAACCTTCCGTTTCTTGAAGGCGACACGAACATGCGAGTATTTAATCATAGGTTTAGAAAGGCATGTCATCTGCTACCTCTTCAGTAGCTGCCTGCTTAGCTGCACGCTTTTCTTTAGCAGCAGCGCTGTTAGGATCAAAACAACGACAACAAGGCTTACCGTTCTTTGACATAAACATAGTTAGGTAGATGTTACCACCCTGACCTTGTTCGTTACGCTGTGTTGCGTATTTTTCAATCATTTCTTTAAGTTCATGATCTTTGAAACGCACGCTCCAACTCATTAACTCTCCCGCATCATTGCGACGGGGCTCTTCAGCGTATCCTACTAGGACGCTATCGTATTTAACTTCACTCATTTTAATATATAATTTAAGAGATTAATAAACATAAACTGTGTACAAAGGTATAGAGCTATGTACGTTAAAACAACCTTAGAGGTGTTTTTATTTTCTTCAGACAGTAAACTCTGCATAGTGATTTTGTGTTGGTGAGCCCTCTTTCAACCATGTTTTTATGTTGTCTAGAGCTTCGTTAAACTTCATTTCTCCTTTGAATAGTGTCTCATCTGAACACTTGACTAGGGCTGGGTAAAACGGGTATGCTTTCTCTTGCACTACCCAATAGTAATCTTTGATCCCAAAGACACTGGTGTATATGTAGGCTTGGATGTCGTAACTCCAGCTGTTTACGTCGTAGCGAAACTTACTTATACTACGAGAGCTTTTGCTATCTGTTATAAAGCCATCACCCAAGCAATCAAGAAACCCTTTAACAGGAACTCCGTCAATATCTTCATTGAACTCTACTTGGTACTTACCCTTCAAATAGCTGTTTCGTAAACCGCAAGCTTCAAGTCTTTCAATCATCTCTTTTGCCTTCTTCCAATCCTCTCTAGACGCTATTTGTTTGCCTGAATTTTTCTCTATAGCTTCTGCCTTAAACTCTCTGTATTTCTTAGTACTTCTAGGAGACTTACCTCCAATTTCACTAACAATATCAGCATCGTCTATAACAAAATACAAGTCTTTAGCTTTTTCTGGCTCAAACAAAAGCATGTCATAAAGGCTTCCAAAATACAAGGCATCGCTTTCTTTCTTTAGTTGTCCTCGCATATACATTTCCCAAAGACGCATGTCTCCAAGAGCGTACTTCATAGAAGAATAAGAAAGGTGTCCTTTACCTACAGATTCTGTTAATTGTTTTCGTAATGTCATACTTTTTTAGTTAATTTGTAATAAGCGTTTATTGCTTGGTTATATTCTCCTGTAAGAATCTTTTTAAGAGATCTTAATGGTAGCTTACACCATTGCTTATATCCTTTATATCTAGTTTTCATAGAGGGTAGAGCAACGTATACTTTTTCCTCATCGTTGACATCTACTAGTACAATTCCAGATGTAGGTTCGTTGCTTAAATCAATTTTCCATTTCAGAAGTCGCTCTATATTTTTGAACTTTTTGCGCTCTGAATTTTGTTTTTTATAGCAACTACAACCCCATGAACTGTCATGAACGCAACTTATGTAGTCGTTCGACCATAGGTATTCATAACCTCCTTTAGATTTTATGTACTCATACCACTCTAAACTAGAGGATATCATC
>Ga0098059_1000433_pt1 | contig 26783 bp, 39 predicted proteins | sample 20_taG_FD_92580 | JGI IMG/M metagenome (GOLD analysis project Ga0098059, IMG submission 92580) | Marine viral communities from the Subarctic Pacific Ocean - 20_ETSP_OMZ_AT15318 metaG | ecosystem: Environmental > Aquatic > Marine > Oceanic | place: Subarctic Pacific Ocean | collected 2015-01-19
AAACCCTGTAGAGCAGATACAGAGTTACCTTAAAAAGAATAAGGAAGATCATTTTAATTTCGAAGAGACGCCCGAATATATAGTTTCAAGCGGGAGCCTACTACTAGACATTGAAATGTCTGGCGGAATCCGGCCTTCAATAATCCGTGCTTCGGGAGTGGCTGAGGGAGGGAAGACTTCCTGCGCCTTGGCTTTTGCCCGAAACTTTCAGACCACGGTAGATAACTCAATGGTGGTTTATATTAAATCAGAAGGCAGGCTTTCTTCTGATATGATTGCTCGTTCCGGAGTCAATACTACCGAAAAAAAATGGTTTGTTTACAAGAGTAATATTTTTGAGAGCGTGCTGCAGTTAATGAGGGACTTGATAACAAATAATCCTACCAACTGTAGATATTTTTTTATTATAGACTCGATGGACGCGATGGTTCCCAAGAAGGATATGGATCGTTCTTTTGAGGATTCCGATAAAGTAGCTGGGGGTTCCGTCCTGAGTTCTAACTTCCTTAAGAAGATGGCTTTAGGTCTTGCCACCAAGGGTCACATTTGCTTTATGATCTCTCAGGTTAGAAGCAAGGTCAGCGTAAACCAGTATGAAAAGACTGACCCCAAACTCACTAACGCTTCTGGAGGAAACGCACTGCTTCACTATTCCGATTGGATTCTGGAATTCCAACCGCGTTGGGGGAGTGACGCTATTCCACCCAAAGAAAAGAAGGGTGACGGACATTGGTGTAAAGTAGTATTCCGTAAGTCAGCAAATGAAAGAACCGGAACAGAGGTTCGTTACCCTATTAAATACGGTCGAACTGGAGGCAGGAGTATCTGGGTAGAGTACGAGATAATAGATATGCTTTTGCAGTGGGACATGGCGATATCAAAAGGCGCTTGGATTATTGTGGGAGAGCCACTGGTGAAAGAACTTAAAAAAGAAGGCTTGGAAATGGAAAGTAAGCATCAAGGGCTAGACAATTTTCGCAAGTATCTGGAAGAAGCCCACGAAGTTCGAGATTACCTTTTTAACAAATTCAAAAAAGCCTTACAAATAAAATAGTGAAGCTGTATGATGTTAGAGGAAAACTTAAATACAAAAGCGTCCATAAGTATCGCGCCGATTGGGACAAAGAATGTCGATCAAACTTTCAATTCGAAGTTAAGCAGTTCTTCAGGCCTTTTTGGGAGAAGCACATTTGTTATGAGGAGTTTCCCGTTTACGGAACTAGGATGAAAGTAGACTTTGTAAACATGACCAAGAGGATTGCCGTTGAGGCCCAAGGTGCTCAGCACGAGTCGTTTAATAAGTTCTTTCACGGTAATTCTCGAGCTAACTACCTAAAATCAATAAAAAGAGATCATCACAAGATGGTATGGTTGGAAAATAACGGTTTTGAGGTTTTGGAGATAACGGCGGGTGACCTGCCATCTCTGTCCCCCCAATACATTTTTGAGAAGTTTTCGGTAAATATATAAAGTAGTGTAATGAATTGTATGAAAATAGGTGAAACGCAAAGAATTCCCGATAATATCTTAGATCAGCTAAGTGAGTGGTCCTGCGGAGGCTTCATGTTATTTAATTTTGATGAAGAGGGTAACCCTCAAGTCTATTCAAAAGTAGAAGACGAGAGAAACGCCATGTCTTTGCAATATCTTGTAAGTCACTGGTCTGACGCAATGGAAGGAATGAACGCTAAAAGTTTCAATGAAAATTTAAATAATGTGTTTGGAGAAGAACGTGAAGAGGAAGAAGAAGGATTAGGCGAAAATGAGTGATACAAATATAAACGAATACTATCCAGAGAACAAGACTACTGAAGCGCCCGCATCGTTAGTGGCGGGAGAAGCTGCTGCGCTTCCGAGCGACACACTAGAAAAAGACCAAGCGACCACCGAATCAACCCCTGTGAGCGATGCAACGCCTGAGGAATGGAAAGAGTCTCTTGGGATAAAAGCACCTGAAGTAACTGATTTGGGTATAGATTTGCCGGACATCCCTCTTCCGGACGACGACCCCTTGGAGGACTCAATTAAAGATGAGTTTAATGATGCCGCCTTTGATTTTGCCATTGTTGGAGTGGGTCAAGGAGGATCAAGGCTTGCTGAGTCTTTTTGGAATTTGGGGTACCGCCGAGTGGGGATTATCAATACCGCTCAACAGGATCTATCTTTAATTAAAATACCCGAAGAAAATAAACTCCTTATAGGGGAAGGCGGGGCCGGAAAAAACCCGGAAGCGGCAGATGAAGTTTTCAGAACAAGGTATGAAGACATTCTTGATTTCTTAAAGAAGACTTTTGGGACATCTTACGAAAGAGTTTTGGTTTGCGCGGGTGCAGGAGGCGGAACAGGAGCCGGAGGTGTAGCTAGGGTGTTAGATATCTGCCATGATCTTAGTCAGTCATTGGGGAAAGAGAAAAAAGATACCGACGCAAAAATTGGCTGTATTCTGGCACTTCCCACGAGGGGAGAAGGGATAAAGGTCCAAGAGAATTCCAAAAAGACAGTCACCAGAACCTTAGGCCTCCAAAAGGCGGGAGTGGTTTCACCTTTGATTATTCTTGATAACGAAAAAATCAAACAGCTCTACCCGAAGTTAAGTGTCAACCAGTTTTGGGGCACCGCAAATAATAGCATTTGTTCCATTTTCCATCTGTTCAATAAAATATCAGCAAAAGAGTCAGCTTATACAACTTTTGACAAGGCGGATCTGGACACTATTTTCTCTTCTGGGTTAATTATGTTTGGAGCGACCCCAGTCAAGGACTATACTGACACGGGCATTTCTTATGCTGTTAGGGACAACTTACGCAAAAACATATTGGCGGGGGTTGATGCGGCGACAGGAAACGTGGCTGCGTGCGTCATAATTGGCGATAAGGGTTCTCTCGATAACATTCCTCAGTCCAGCTTAGAGCATGGATTTGAACAACTTAGCCGGATGATGGGATCGGGATCAACGGTTCATAGGGGAATTTATGCGGGAGCGAAAGAGGGCGTAGCTGTATATACGGCAATTGGAGGACTCCAAGCGCCAGATACCCTTTTCGATTATTTCTTTAAGGTAGACCGAGTATACAAGTGATAAACATTTTCTATTCGAAATAGAATAAATGCCCATATACTCTAATCACGTCGAGAGTCACGTCCTAAGCGGGCTCCTCAAGCACCCCGAAGTGTTGCCAGAGGTAGACTCCTTTGTTAATGCTGCCGATTTCTATAATGATATTCACCAAACGATTTACTGCATCCTCAGGGAAGCTATCTTAAATGGTGAAAAAACCGACAAGGTACTAATCGCTACCAAAATAGCTAACTTAGGTATTTCGTCAAAAGACGACATTGACATTTATGATTACATTAATACATTAAGTTATTCATCTGTATCTCGTGATGGCGTAATCGATTCTTGTAAAGAGTTAGTAAAGCTTCGAGTAAGAAGGGAGTTAACCGAAACCGCTGACCAAATCAAAGAGCACGTAACCAATTGTTCAAATGAAGATTTAGGTTCAATAATAGCTTCTACCGACGCTATTTACAGTGATAAAATTTCTAGTTATTCGTTTGAAGATGACCCTCAAAACGTTTTTGATGATTTAGAGTTTAAAATTGAGGAAAGAGGAAACAATCCAACTGATGATACAGGACTTGCTACCACCTATGACGAATTCAATCGTCTCTTTGGGGGGTTACGGGACGGTAACATTTACGCGATAGTTTCTAGGCCAGCCCAAGGCAAAACGACATTCATTAACGAACTATGTTTGGGAGCGGCAATTAAAAACGATGTTCCTGTTTTAGTACTGGATACCGAGATGACCACGGACGAAATCCAGTTTAGGATGGCGGCAGCCAAAACCGGTGTGCCCCTCTGGTTCCTCGAGACAGGAAAGTGGAGATCAAAACCAGAGATGGTAGAGAAGATCAGGGGATATTTTAACGAACTTAAAAAACATAAATATTATCATTATCACGTTCGCAATAAAACCACCGACGAAATATGTGCTATAATTAGGCGTTGGCATATGAAATACGTAGGAAGAGGAAATAAGTGCGTAATAGCCTATGACTATGTAAAAATGACAGGGGACAAAGTGGGGAAAAATTGGGCAGAGCACCAAGCTATCGGAGAAAAGATAGATAAGCTAAAAAGGGTAGCGGAGGAAATAAACGCGCCCCTCATAACAGCGATGCAGATGAACCGTTCTGGCGAAAGTTTCAACCGCAACTCTGGCACTTTGGTTGACGATAGTTCAGCGATCTCTCTGTCGGATAGGCTTCAGTGGTTTGCGACGTTTGTGGCCATCTTTCGCCGAAAGACTCTTGACGAGATCGCTATGGATGGAGACAGGTTCGGAACCCACAAGCTTATTCCACTCAAGACTCGCTTTCAGGGGAGAGATGCAGCAGGTCACCAAGATCTCCTTAGGCGAAGAACAAGCGAAACGGTAAATGGCAAAACAGTTCAAAGCGAAAAGTATGTCAACAACTTCCTAAACTTTAGAGTAGAAAATTTTCAAGTTAAAGAGGAAGGGTCTCTTCAGGATATCATCACTTTCGAAGAGCAATCTTTTGACATTCAAGACGGTGATACTTCAGCGCAAGAATCTGCGTTTGATTTTTTGAATACCAATGCATGACATTAAAGATATCCTTGTTAATATAGGCTATACTCTTTTCGATAGCGGAAAGGAGTACCGAACAAAGCCTCTTTACCGAGACTCTAGCAGCAATAACGTGCTGTGCATTAAAAAGGACTCTGGAAGATGGGTCGACTTTAAGGAAAATCGATTTGGAAACCTAGAAGAACTGGTTCAAATAACGCTTAAATTAAAAGATCTAAGCGAGGCTAAAAGTTACATTTCAAATAATTTCCAGCTGAAAATCCCGAAGCCCGAAAAAGATAGGATTAAAGCGCCAACCATTTTCAACAAGCAAGACTTGCGACAGGTTATTCCCGACTATTCCTACTGGAAAGGCAGAGGCGTCCTCTCGGAAACTCTTCAGCTTTTTGAAAGTGGCGTAATGAGGTCGGGAAAGATGAAAGACCGCTACGTCTTCCCCGTCTTTGATAAGATGAAGAGACTTGTTGGGGTAGCGGGAAGGGACATTACAGGAAAGCAGCAGATGAAATGGAAGCTTCTCGGGGAGAAAAGCTTGTGGGCCTACCCCTTAAAATATAATTTGAATTTCCTACTCAGGGAGAGGGAGGTTTTTCTAGTAGAGAGCATAGGCGACATGCTCGCCATGTGGGAGTCGGGAATTAAAAACTGTATTGTAACTTTCGGTTTAGCTATAACCCCTAAGATAAAGCAGATCTTAATGCTAACAGATCCTAAAAAGATATACATCTCATTTAACAACGACGAAAACCAAGCAGGAAATAGGGCGGCTAAGAAAGCGTATAACAATCTTTGTCGGCAATTTGACGCGTGCCAACTAGAAATAAAGCTGCCTTCTAAAAACGATTTTGGATGCATGTCCAAAGGTGAAATATTAAAATGGAAAAGCCAAAGAAAGACGTAAGGGAAAGAGTTCTTTCCGCATCCAGACTAAAAACTCTTGAGACCTGCTCGTGGTCTTACTGGTGCAATTATCACCTCAAGCTGCCCCAAAAGCAGAACGAAGGAGCGCTCAGAGGAACAGTTTGCCACTTAGTCTTCGAGATGCTGGTGAAGAAGAAGCATAAGAAACACTACACCCTAATAACAAAAGCAGGGGTGCTAAAAGCAAGCGTAGCGGTTCATCGCTTGGTGATGAAGCACTTAACACAAATGGAGAAGAGCTTTGATTTACCCATGACCAACGAGGAGAACACTACCCTTATGAACGACATGATCATAGTAGGATTGGGGTGTGATTTTTTCGGGGCAGGGGGTAAGGTGGATAAGCCTGAACATGAGTTCCTTCTCGACAACAAGAACCCTCCGTACAAAATAAGAGGTTTTATCGATAAACCTATAGTTTACAAAAAAACTAAACAAATCAAAATTGTAGATTACAAGAGTAGTAAAAATAAATTTCGCGGCGAAGAACTTCACTCCAATATTCAAGCGATGGTTTACACACTCGCTTCCAAAAAGGAATGGAAGGGGTATAAGCCCACTGTTGAATTTCAATTTTTGCGCTTTCCCAAGAAGCCTCTCCAGCAACTTCAGTTTACCGATGCTCAGCTTAGCGGGCTTGAATATTATTTGGCTCACGCTTTTGGGGTAATAAACAACTTTACGGAAGAAACCGCTGTGACAAACTACGCGGCTGACTCTAAGAAGGATGCTTGGCTGTGCAAGATAGGTAAATGGCGCTGCCCCTACATCGACGCTTACGACTATTTTGTCTCGGTAAACAAGAAGGGGGAAGAAATTAAAAGCGCCTTAAAGAAAAAAGACCTTCAAAAAGATTTAAAAAAGGGGGAAAAAATAGAAAAGAGAAGTTACGATGGTTGCCCACGACACAAGGGAATGTCTCAAGACAATATCCTTGACATGTTTGCCTAATCGTCTTATACTCACTTTTTTATGGAGGAAATTATTCCAATATTCAAAAGCCACTACAGTCTTGGGCGGTCGATTTTAACCTTAAAGATGCCAAAGGGGGAAGGGCAAAGCGATAGTTCTGATTCGGTTTTCGATATCTGTGACGATGCGGGAATCAAGGAGGTGTTTCTTGTTGATGACAACATGGCTGGATTCCTTGAAGCTTTTACTAATGCAGAAGCTCTGAAAATAAAACTTATTTTTGGACTTCGTTTAACTTTTTGTCCCGACAGCAACAACAAAAGTGAAGAGGGAAGGCAGAATTCCTACAAAAACATAATTTTCGCCAGAAACGCGAAAGGATATAAACAATTAATAAAAATTTATACGCTTGCTGCGCAAGAAGGTTTTTATTACGAACCTCGGATAGACTTTGAAAGGCTCAAGCCCTTGTGGAGCAACGACTTACTACTAGCAATCCCTTTTTATGACTCGTTTCTTTATAAGAACAAGTATACTGATTCCCAGTGCGTTCCCGATTACTCCTTTACAGAACCGGTATTTTTTTCTGAAGACAACGATGTCCTGTTAGACAAAGATATGCAAGAAAGGGTGCGGGATTTTTGCTTGGGTAAACACGAAATAATTAAGACGAAAAGTATTTACTATAATCACAAAAAAGACTTTTCCGCGTACCTAACATTCCGTTGTATTAACGGACGAACCAGCGTAGAGAAACCCAACTTCGATGGAATGTGCTCTCCCGAATTTTGCTACGAAAGCTATCTAGAGGCTATAAATGGATAACCACCTAATAAGATTTCAAAAGAAAAAGTTTCTTTTTTTAGATTTTGAAACTTTTAATGTCTGCCTGAGCGACGAGTTTAACCTCCCTTGGCAGGTTGCCACCATCCTAGTTGAGACCGTAGAGGACAACAAAGGTCGGATTATAAATCGAGAACGAGGAAGACAGGACTTGTATCTAAAATGGGATACAGATTTAAAAATAAGTAAGGAAGCTAAAATAATAACTAAATACTCAGACTCCAAATTTAAGAAGCGCTGCATTCCTGAAGGGGAGGCTTTTGAGATAATTTATAGCCTTGTGGAACAGGCCGACTATCTCGTAGGGCACAACTTTTTGGGGTTTGATATTTATCTATTAAGAAATTGGTACAGAAAACACGGTAAAAATTACGATAACTTGCCGCACAAAACTCTGGATACTTTTGCAATGGCTAAATCTGTTGCTTTGAATCACCCATACAAGAACAATGAGTGCAGCTTGTTAGAATTTCAAATGAAAATGATAGGCATAAGAAAAAAAGGCATCAAAACAAGCTTGGGTGCATTGGGAAAATCCAACCAAATAGAACACGACTACTCAAAACTTCATGACGCATTAGTGGACTTAGAGTTAAACGTTAAGGTTTGGGATAAGTTAAAATACCAAATAGACTTTTAAATAAAAGTGTAATGTAGGTATAATACCTGCATGCCAAGTTTAGATTTCATATATGACATCACGGAGAAACTCGACGAAGAGGAGCTGGATTATCTTGTTCTCGCAATCAGAGAAGGCCGCAACGAAGACAAGGTGGATGTCTTCTTCAACGTTAGAAAAAGCGCAGAAGGGGTTTTAAACTCCTCCTTAGACCAAATAAAAGAAATAATAGCTGATAGAGATGACGACTGTTCTCCCCGAAAGCCCAAAGCAAAAAGAAAAAGGAAAAAGAAGTAGCTTTTCCTCTAATTTCGCGCGCCTTAACATACCCCTCCACGGAGTCCGATTACCTAGCTTCAAAATTGAAGACAGGTATATTAACGACCTAGCCCTCCCAGCAGATATTTCCACTTATGATTTCTTAAGGGAGTTGTGTCTTCGAAGGTTTAAGCACCTAGGTCTCAACAAGGGTAAATTAAAGAAGGTCTACACTGATCGAATAAAATATGAGTTGGAGATTTTATTGGAGCTAAATTTTGTAGAATATATCCTCTTGGTCTGGAAAGTCGTTTCATACTGCCGGGAAAACGACATACCTCTTGGGTTAGGTCGAGGTTCTGCCGCTGGAAGTATGGTGTTGTACCTACTCGAGATTACGCAAATTGATCCAGTAAGGTACGGCTTATTCTTTGAGAGATTCGTATCCAAAGCCAGAGCAAAGAAGAAGGTAGTGGACGGAGTAACCTATTTGGACGGGTCCTTGATGTGTGATGTCGACATAGATGTATGTTATTATAGGCGACCAGAAGTTCTTGAATACTTGGAAAAGGAATTCAAGGGAAGCACCTCCAAGATCCTTACGCTTAACACTCTCAGCGGAAAGCTTGTAATGAAAGAGTGCGGAAAAGTGGTCGGGGGCAAAGAGGAATCTGAAATGAATACCGTATCAGCCCTCATTCCAAAAGTCTTCGGACAAGTAATGGACATCAAAGAGGCTTGCAACGAAGTACCTGAACTCGCAGCGTGGTGCGATCAAAACCCAAAAGTTTACAAGATAGCCCTTAAACTTCGCAACTTAATAAAAAACAAAGGGGTTCACCCCTCGGGAATCTTATTGTCGTACGACAAGATGATTGAGAGCTGCCCATGCGAATTAGACTCCAGTAAGGACACTGTATCCTCTTTTGACATGAACTGGGTTTCCATGTTTAATGTTAAGCTGGACGTTTTAGGGTTGAGAACAGTTTCAGTAGTGAACGAGTGCTGCAAAATCCTGAAGAAAACGAAAGGTATAGACCTTAGGCAGGAAGATATCGATTTAGACGATGAGTTTATTTACCAAAATCTTTTTGATCTAAAAAACCGTTACGGCCTGTTTCACATAGAGGCCGACACAAACTATGAAGTGTGCCGCAAAGTTAAGCCTAAGAACCTTGAGGAGTTAAGCGCGGTACTGGCATTGGGCCGTCCGGGAGCCATGCAGTTCATTGATCAGTTCGCAAATTACACTAACAACGGAGTTTACGAAGCCATTCATCCTTTCTTTGATGAAATATTGAAAAGTACAGGAGGAGTAGCTTTATACCAAGAGCAGTTGATGCAAATGGCGAATAAGATAGGCTTCACGTTAGACGAAGCAGAAATTTTGCGCCGTATCGTAGGCAAAAAGAAGGTAAAGGAAGTAAGGAAATGGAAGAAGAAAATACGAGAGAAGGTAAAGGAAAACAGACTTTCGTCAGAGTGGCTTGGCACAAAAGGACAAGTAGACATCGGAGATGTTTTTTGGGAAATCCTTGAAGATTCGGCTAATTACTCCTTTAATAAGTCTCACTCGATTTCTTATGCTTCTTTGTCGGCAATAACCACATTTTTAAAATTTAAATACCCTAAAGAGTTCTTTTTAGCATTGCTAAAGATGACTCGGTTTGAGCCTGACCCTATGGCAGAAATAGCAAAAGTCAGCCGAGAATTACCCAAGTTTGGAATCAAGCTCTTATCCCCGAACCTCCTGAGGTCGGAAATGGACTTCTCGATCGAGGGAGACAACCTTCGCTTTGGCCTCACTTCTATAAAAGGGATATCTGATAAATCAATCAAAAAACTTGAGAGCTTTAAAAATAAATATTCTACAAAATTTGAAGTGTTCCAAGGCGCTGGTGAAGCTGGAATTGGTATCGGTATTTTGTCAGCCCTTATTCAAGCCGGAGCCTTAGAGGGGGAATTCTCGCACTCTAGGAGCTACATCGTGGCCGAATCCCAGTTGTGGAACCTTCTAACCCCAAGAGAAAAAGCCAAAGCATTTGACGTAGCAGAGGAAAAAAAGGGAGACCTTATGCAGGTTATAAAATATTTAAATAAAGATCTTAAAGATGAAAAGGGAAAGCCCTTTATAAAAGACTCCCGCATACAAACTATTCGCCGCAACTTTAAGCCTTACAAACAGATTTACGACAAGAACCGCACTAACGAAGATTTTGCCAATTGGTACTACGAGAACGCTCTCTTGGGGTATACTCACGGCAAATGTTTGAGGAAGGTCAGTTCAGAATACTCCCACTTGGAGAGTATCGAGACCGCATTAGGGAAAAATGAAGGCGCTAGGGTAAATTTTATCGCTACGGTTGAAGATACTTATAGCGCCAAAAGCCGTAAAGGAACCCCCTATTTGCGACTCACCCTCCAAGATGAAACGGGAGTCTGCACAGCGATGATCTTTACCCAGAAAAACAGAGATAACATCGCCAATTGCAGAAGGGATAACGGAGGAACGTTACCGATAAAGAAAGGCATCGTTATCGTTAAAGGGACTAAAAAGGATGGGGATACCATTTTTGCGGATTTGGTGAGAGTCCAAGACCAAAAAATATTTATGAAGTTGAGCGAAATAAAAGGCTTGACTTCTTAACCGAAAACCACAATACTACAAGGACTGACAGAAATGTTATGAAAGAGTTATTAAATTATCAATATATGATTACGCCGGGAATCTTAAAGATTCTGAGTTATGTCGCTATGGTTGGCTGCGTTATTGCGGGCATCTTTATGCTAGGTATGGAGCCAATGAGCGGCATTGCCACTATAGTGTTGGGGCCAATAGCTGTTCGGGTATATACCGAGTTGATGCTGGTTCTTTTTGAAATCCACACCGAAATTAAAAAATTAAATATTAAGTAAATTATGTTGCAGTTTTATAAACCTAACGCGAAAAACACCGGATCGGCCTGTTCCTTCTCTTACAATAAAAATGACAAGGCTTTATGGGTAAATTTCATCAAGCAGTCCTCTTGGAATGGTCAAACGAGAAGTGGTACCTTTAAGGGTTCCGGCCCCGAAAAGAAGGCTAACTCGAAGTTTAGCTTGACTGAGCTTGCGGGATTGGTTCATGCAATTGAAACCAACGGAGAATACGGAAACTTTCACGGCACCAAGGAGAGAAATACTACTTTTAAATTCTGCCCCTACATGCGTGACGGGAGCCAAATAGGTTACAGTTTCAGCCTTAACCAGAACAATACCCAAGAAGGAACCAAGAAGTCCTTTATTATCGGGTTTAATTTCGCAGAGGGTCGAATGTTAAAACAGTACGCCCTAACGGTATTAAATAATTATTTTACGGCCTGCATTGAAGAAAGTCAGTCATACAATAAAAAGAGCGACGAAAAAGTAGAAACTTCGGCTCCTTCCAAGGATAATAGTCAAGAAGTAGATCTTGATGTTCCTTGGTGATGAAGAAGCTTTTATTTCAAACAGACTCTAGTCTCGCAAAGACGGGTTTTGGCAGAAACGCCAAAGCCCTTTTGTCTTACCTATACAAGACTAAAAAATACGAGATCGTCCAGTATTGTTGCGGAACGGATTATTCTAATCCCGCCCTAAAGACAACACCATGGAAATCTATTGGGACGCTTCCCAGTGACCCTGCGGAGCGCCAGAGGATAGGTCAGGACGCTGGACAGGCGCGTGTAGCAAGTTACGGCGGATACCTTATAGATAAGGTTATGAAGGAAGAAAAACCTGATTTCTATTTTGGCGTTCAAGATATATGGGGTACAGAATTTGCCGTTGGAAAACCTTGGTTTGATAAAATAAATGCGGTTATTTGGACGACTCTCGATTCACTACCCATCCTTCCGACTGCTATTGCGAACGCCCCAAAAATAAAAAACTATTGGATTTGGAGCTCTTTCGCAACTAAGGCCCTTCATGAGATCGGCCATAAACACGTTAAAACTGTTCACGGATGCATCGAATCCAAACACTTTTTTAGGTTGAGTGATGATGAGAGACTGGCGTTGCGTAAACGAAATAACATCGAAGAAGATGCTTTTATAATTGGGTTTGTATTTAGAAATCAGCTAAGAAAATCTGTCCCTAATCTCTTAGAGGGGTACGCTAAGTGGAAAAAAGAAAACAAGCCGACAAAAAAAACCTATCTTCTTTTACACACCTATTGGAAAGAGGGGTGGGGAATACATAAATTAGCCGCGGAGTACGGAATAGACAAATCGGAGATCCTTACCACTCATGTCTGCAAAAAATGCGGAGATTATGAAATGAAGGGTTACGACGGAGAGGAAAAGAATTGCCCTCGTTGTTCCTCGGAGAAAACTCAAGTAACAACAAATGTTGGGTATGGGGTAAGGGAGGATCAATTAAACGAAGTCTATAATTTTATGGATGTTTATTGCCACCCCTTCACTAGTGGCGGACAAGAAATACCCATTCAGGAAGCTAAACTAACAGAGCTAATTACGCTGGTTACAGACTATAGTTGTGGGGAGGAAAGCTGTGAGGAAGGATCTGGTTCAATCCCTCTTGAATGGTCAGAGTATCGAGAGCACCAAACAGAGTTTAAGAAAGCTTCGACTTATCCTCACTCTATAGCAAAAGAGATAAACAGCGTATACGAGATGGACCTTTCCCAAAGAATCGAAAAGGGAAAGGTTGGTCGTCAGTGGGTCTTGGATAATTTTTCGGTAGAGGTGATAGGAAAGTTTTTTGAGAACTTTATAGATAATGCCGAAACAAAAGAATATGATTTTGACGAGAAGGAAGACTCTTCAAAAAATAAGAAAAACAACCCCGACGCTTTCATTCCGAACATAGAAAACGACTCCGATTGGGTCTTAACCCTATACAGGGACATCTTGGTTACGGAAAACCATACCAATGACGAGGGGTACAAAACGTGGATGACATCTCTTGAAAACAAAGTTCCCCGCAAACAGATAGAAGACTATTTCAGAAAGGTTGCGAGGGAACACAACCAAAAACATTTCCCTCTTAAGATGGAAGATTTTTTAGATAAAGATGACGAAGGGAAACGAATGATATACGTTATGCCGGATTCTGGGGTCGACGTATTTCTTTCGACGGCCCTATTCAAATCGATTAAAGAGAAGTATCCTAAGTATAATTTGTATGTAGCTACGAAACCTGAGAATTTCCATATTCTCGAAGGGAATGAACACGTACATAAAACCATAGCTTATAGCCCTCAATTTGATAATACTTTGCATTTAGAGGGAATTGCAGATCATAAAGGGCACTTTGAGATAGCGTTTACCCCACATCTGACCACTCAGCGAGTCAATAATTATATCCATAACGGAAAGGACAATATAAATAAGGAGGAGTTATGCACGTTTTAGAGTCATACGCGTTACAAAACGATTTAAAAATAGACAAAGCTGAGGTCTATGAAAAATACTTCCCTTTGGCGATTGATAAATTTATAACTATCGATACGTCTAATTTGGGAATATCTTCGCTTACGTACGACCACTGGCAATTGGTTGTTGATCTCATCCACCCCAAGCTGGAGCAACAAGGTATTAAAATTGTTCAGTTGGGCAACAAGGATTGCGTTCCACTTCGCCAATGCTACATGGCTCTGGGGCAATGTAACTTTAACCAAAAAGCCTATGTATTAAAAAAATCTCTCGTTCACGCTTGTCCCAATAACGAGTCATCCCACGTAGCTTCAATTTATAACAAAAGGTCGGTTGTATTATTCCCCCACAACTGCTACACAAGTCAATTCCTTCCCTACTGGACAGACAGAAACAGATTGGAAGTTTTACAGGCGTCGAAGAACAACAAGCCTTCTTTTAACCCAAGCGAAAACCCAAAATCTATAAATTTAATAAAGCCGGAGAAAGTAGCCCAAAAGATACTGAATTTAGCTGGAATACACACATTCATAGCGGACCATGAAACGGTAAGAATAGGTAGTTCTTTTAACCGACCAAGAATAGAGTCTGCGCTCACCCAGCTTTTAGATGTTAAAAAATTAGGAGTCTCTTCTTTAATCATAAGAATGGATTTAAACTTCAACGAGGAATCCCTAGAGAAGCAGTTGGAATCCTGCGTGTGTTCCGTTATAACTAACAGACCCCTGAGCGATAAGATTCTAGACAAATACCATAAAAGAATAGCGGAACTTGTTTACTACATAGAAGACGATAATAGCCCTGCCTTCATCAGAAAAGTAAAAGAAAAATCAATACAATACTTACTGAGGAGCCGAAAAGAGGAGAAGCAAACAAACGACTTTAAACTGGACTATTTAGACTACGGTCTTGTGCACCAGATACCCTCGCGATCCCGAGTTGATTTTGAGGAACTCAAAAAGCATAAAAAATTATATTACAAATCTGCTCACTTCATTATCCATAACAACAAATTCTACCCAAGCACAGCCGCCTTCTTGAGGCTTGAGCAGGGTTCTCATTCGATGGAGCACGAGCCCTACCCCATCATCGATGACCCCCTTTTCTGGGAAGAAGAGGAGCATTTTCACTTCTTTGTCAGGAAATAGTAGACACACTGCCACAATAAAGGAGGGTTGTTCGCAGGTTCTCCTTTCCGAGTGGTTGGTTTAGCAAAGAACCTGCATATTTTAAGTGTTGACACACTACCCCAATTGAATTAGCATTCAGGACGTATGGGAACTACTGTAATAAATAAGCCGCCAACCACATTCAAGCGTAACGAATACGGCTTGATGGAAGATAAAAACGTTAAATATATTTTTAGCGAAGATGGAACTGTTAATTGGCGAAAGATGGTCAAGCCTGAGTTTTTGGTAGCCAACAGGGATAGGACTGATGAAGCTGACATTTCCAAACTCGAAGACCACGAGTTGATTATCCTGCTTGGGGGCCTTAAAGATTTAGCCAACATTCGCGGTTATCATTCTGTCACCTACACAGTAACACACGCTTCGCCCGAATACGTATGTGTTTCGTGCTCAATAGTTTGGATAGGAAATTACGAGACTGAAAAAGGGGAGTCTGTACTTTTTCAAAGTGTGGCTGATGCAGGTTTAAACAACACCGAAGGCTTCGGCCAAATGTATCTCGCCGCAATAGCGGAGAATCGCGCTTTTTGCCGAGCGGTACGCAACTTCCTGCGCATCAACATTGTAGCCAAAGAAGAAATTAAAAACGTGAAGATATCAAAACCAAGTCCGAATAAGAATGCAGCTTCGCCGCACATCTACCTAAACACCCTAATGAAAGAGAAGAAAGTGAGCTTCTCCAGTATTAAGGATAAAATGATCAAGGAAGCCGTAGACGGGGCAGACGGTTGGGGTTCAATTAAGGACATCCCGCGTATCAAAATGTTTGAAATAATTGAAAGGATGCAAAAGAAGTGAATCAAATGCTCTCTTCGAAAGACGTAGTAACGTACATGATTCCTGACGAGGACTCGGAGGGAATCCGAAAAAATACTCAACTAGCAATGATAGGGGGTTCTTCCCAAATCCGTTCGAACACAAATAGAAAAAAGACTCTAGCGTATGATCAATTAGTGGGGCAAATTTCCACCTACGCTGGATCTGTGGTTCTCACTGGCTCCCCACAAGGGTATTGGAAGGCCAGAGATAAAGCTAATAAAAATCCCCATAAAGGCGACGGGGGCGTAGATATAATAGGTTTATCCAATGTCGATATTAAAGGAAGTTTGATGAGATATTCCTCGGACCCTTTACGCTACAGACTCCTCGTAAGACCAAGAGAAAGACACGAAGGTTGGATTTACGTTTTGGGCATGGTTCCAGAAAACCCAAAACCCATAGGTTCAAGTCCCTACAAGTGTCATCTAGTGGGGTGGTCGTATGATAAAGATCTTCCCGAAACCCCCTACGAAGGCCCAATAGAATCCCTTCACGGAGCACACCTTATTGAAGGTCGTCAGCTAAGACCAATCAGCCAACTGAAAGAGCTTTTAAAATGAAAAAATTCACAATAAGCACTGAGACTCGAAAGAAAGCTGAAAAAAGAGCAGCCGACCTCCCCCTTCTTAATAACTCCATTAGAAAAGGGGAGGGGGCATCAGTGGCCTACATCGGAGAAGCTTTGATTTTACACCTCAAAGGGGGCGAGATTAAAGATACTTATGATTACGATGTGATAGATCGAAATGGGGTGAAAATAGATGTGAAAACAAAAGAACGCAAAGTAGCCCCACGAGCCAATTACAATTGCACCGTCGCCGACTTCAATACTAAGCAAAAATGCGACAGGTATGCATTTGTTAGCGTCCTAAACGACAAGAAGACTGCTTGGTATCTTGGAAGTATTTCAAAAGAGGAATTTTACAAAAAGGCAGTTTTTAGGAAAAAAGGGGAACTTGATCCGGATTCTCCCCCGAATTACCCTTTTAAGTTTACCGCTGACTGTTACAATATTAAAGTGCACCAACTAGAACGATAATGGGTTATTACTTAACTAGAAACAACCAAAGTGAAAAGGGTCACGTAATATCCGCTATAAACAAGTTGATAATGCAAAAATGCGAGTCCTATAACGATCCCGAAATGTACAAAGATGCTCAAGAAAGCTTCACAGATATGTGTACTATCGGCCCTTGGACCGATGACCCTAAGCAAATAAAAGAGTTTAAAAAATGGTATGAGGTTCTTGAGTTTCTTCGAAGGGAATTAAGTTGGAGTGATTTCGAAAAACGGGAATTTAATGTTGACTCATCTATAAGAGCCGCTACCGAAGATGATTATTTCAATGCCAACATGAGAGCGTACCCTGCGCTTTATAACATAGCTACTATTTACGGATTCAACCCCAAAGATGACCTGCCGTTTTCTAACGACGGTGGTTGTGTTAGTGAGGAAGACGCGAAAAGCTGGGCTGAAGCTCTTGAATCTGCGCTTGACGATATCCCCGACCAAAAAGCAGAACCGTGCCCCAAAAAGGTCGAGGAGATCAATTTAAAAATGAAGTCCGCTTTCGATTCCCCTGAAAACTTGCCACAGCTTAGGGAAGCCCTCAAAACTAATCCTCACGCTTCAGTGTTGGAAACCTTCTCTGGGAAAAAAGGAAAGGAATATGTAAGAGGTTTTATTGAGTTTTTGAAAAGGGGTTCTTATAGCACGTGGTAAAGAAGTAATTGAAAGAGCCCAAAAACAAAGGAGCAGGTAAAGGCGACAAACCTCGAGGAGGATTTTCCCGCCGCTACAAGGACAATTATGATGTAATTAACTGGGGAGATACTAATAAATGTCCGAGTGCTCAAAATGTAAAGAAAGATTCGATGAAACCGAATTAATGTGGGTTAAAATCAAAGAGAAGATGGTTTTGTTGTGCGATTCTTGCTTTAAACGGTAAAAAACTTCTATGTCCTCGGGATATTTGTACATTATCACGAACAAGTCTTGGTTGGGATGGATAAAAATAGGGACAACCCGCAACTTAAAAAAGCGGCTTCAAACTTATCAAACCGGTTCTCCATTTAGAGATTATGAAGTTATTTATTCTATTCAACATCCGGAATACCTCCAAGCTGAAAAAAATATAAAAGAACAAATGAGCCACTTTGCTAAACACATAAAAAACGAATGGTATGAAGTGGACCTTGAAGTGGCTAAAGTAAGGTTGTCTGAACAACTAGATAATTATTTTCATGGAGAATGTGATTACTCTCAATCATACCCGCAAAAATAGTTTTGTTTTTTCACTTGGAATTTTTATAATAAAATTATGGATGCTAAAAAGGATTCTCCCCTAGAAGATCTTCTAAACCAAATAAACAAATGGAAGATAGAAGCGGCGAGTGATTATAATGATGGTTGGACCCGGCAACACTATCAGCGAATGCTCGACGAAGTGAGAACTGACTTGAATAGGGCGCTACCCGAAATAGAAGATCGGGAAGAGTTGGATAATTACGATTAAAAAACAGGAAGTCGTCGAATTAGAGTGATAAAAAAACTATGGTTAATTTGGGCTCGCACGGTAGATCACAGAATCGGAAAAACAGATGACGACGAGCCCGACATACCTATCCTTTCCTTGGGTCAAGCCCAAGTTAGTCTTTTTCTACGTAGTTTTATCTTACTAGTAAATGTAATTACTTGTTTTTTCATTGTGGCTAATATAATTCATAAGTGGTGAAAAAAATGGAAATCTATAAACAGGCAGGGGTCGACGTAGCCAAAACAGACAGGCTAGCCGAAAAGATTTCTGGAATAGTGGAGAATATAGGCGGCTTTGGCGGCTTATATGACTTAGGCGAAAATTATTTAGTTTCCTCTACAGACGGAGTAGGCACGAAAATTCTTCTAGCCCAAGAATACGATAAGCTAGAAGGAATTGGAATTGACTGCGTCGCCATGTGTGTAAATGACATTATCTGTTCCGGCGCTAGGCCTTTGTTCTTTTTAGATTATTTCGCCTCTGCGAACATAGAAGAAAAGCAATACCTTACTGTCCTCAACTCGATAAAAAAAGGGTGTGAAACTGCAAATATACCTTTGATAGGAGGAGAAACGGCGGAGCTTCCGACACTACTACCGGATAAACATTTTGATGTAGCTGGCTTTTGCGTTGGAATAGTTAAAAAAGAAGAGCTTATCGACGGAAGCGATATCGAAAAAGGCGATGTGGTTTTGGGGTTGCCTAGCAATGGCTTTCACAGCAACGGGTATTCTTTAATAAGGAAAATCTTCGACAAGCAAATCTTTGAGCCGTATATAGATGCGCTATTAAAACCTACAGAAATTTACGTCAGCAAAGTGTTGAGCCTGTTAAAAAAAGGTATCAAAATAAAAGGGATAGCGCACATAACAGGAGGAGGCTTCCAAAACCTCAACAGAATCCTTCCCAAAGGATTAAATGTAAAATGGAAAGACGATATTCCTCGCCCTCTCATAATGGACCTCGTCCAAGAAACGGGCAAAATAACAGAAGAAGAAATGAGTTCTGTTTTTAACAATGGTATAGGTATGTGTCTAGTCTTAAGCAGGGAAGAGAAGAAAAAGTTGGATTCAGTAGGTTACAGATACGGAAAGGGCACCGACGTAACTTATACCTTATTTGAACATGTAACAATTGAAGCAGGGATTATAGAATAATGAAAGCTAGAGTAATGACCCGTCCTAAATCGAATACGCTAGACCCTCAAGGGGTCGTTGTAAAAAAGAATCTTGAGAAGATAGGAATAAAACACCTAAAGAAAGTCAGTATAGGTAGATATATAGAAGTGCAATTAGAAGATGCGCCGGAAGAAGAGTTAAAAGAGAATGTTCAAGAAGCAATCGACAAACTCTTGTATAACTCGATTATCGAAGACTACGAAGTAATTTACGAATAAAATTTATGGAAACACTACTAATAATACTAATGGTACTAACGGGCATCGTAAACATAATATGCTTTATAGGCGTCCTAAAGGAACTATGGACTGAAAACATGGTAATAGGTATCCTATGCCTTATTGGTACTTTCATCACAGGTATAGGAGGTCTTGTACTATTCGTCTGGGGTTGGTTCCAGCAAGAACTCCGACCTATTATGATTACTTGGACAATAGGTCAGGTTGTTATGTTTGTATTGATGCTTGCGTATGGAGTATTTTAAAACAATAAGTTACGATATTCTTCCCGAGGATTTTGAGGAAGATTACATGGTCTGGTTTTGGTAAAAATGTGTAAGTACAAAATGAGATGAAAACCTCTCATATGCATTGCACCAACCCTGTCTGCGTGGATGACAATTGCCACGGAGAATGCCAAAAACAAAACGATAAACTCGACGACTGCTGCACAAGTAGTTACGGATGCCATGAAGAAATAGAAGAAAATATGATTTATTGCGAAGATTCCTGAGTGTAATCATTAGGGTATGGGGGATCTACACATACTCGCTCAAAATGGTAACATAAAGGGAATAAGGGCTGCCCTTAAAAACAAGAAGGCATTTTTGTCTCTAGATGAAGACCTTGGGTGGAGCCCTTTGCACTACGCTTCCAATTGCAGTAAAGCTAAGGCTGTGCAGCTCATCTTAGAAGCGGGCATATCTCCGAACATTAAAAGCTCCCCCCCTCAACACGACAAACAAAGCGACTGGAATCTCGCTTTGGAGAAAAACGAGCACGCGAAAGACCCTGTCGTATATCCCATGGACGTAGTCGAAGGTCCTAATCGCATTAAGATTGTCAGCAACTTAAAAGCGAAAGGAGGCAAATTTTACGGAAACGAAATGACGCTTCATCAAGCTATTCAAATGGAGGATATAGATGAAATAGAAACCCTCTTAGAAGATGAGTCTGTAAGGGTAAACGGTAGAGATAGTCGAGGGTGGATGGCTATACATTATGCGGTAGAATTAAATAATCAAAATATGTGTGATTTATTGTTCGAGCATAAAGCTAATCCTAACGGCTCTTGTCATGATGGGCAGTTAAACCCTTATGAAATTGCCTTGGATAATAATTACGAAGAGCTTTTAAAATACCTAAAAACTAAAGGCTGTCTCAAAAACCCAAATAGAAACAAAACAAGACAGCACAAGACGGTATCGACCACGAAAGTCGGAGTAGCCAAAGACCCTAGAGAATACAAGTCAATGGAGTTTCAAGACATTAAACAAGCCCCAAAAAGCTTATGGGGTAAAATGACAGAGTCTAAATCCGACAGGGAAGCTCGAGACGCGGCCCTACAAAAAGAACACGACGAAAGAAGTGCTCGAATAAAAGAAGCTTCCGATAAAGCTAAAGAAGAAGAAGAGAGAATAAAAAGGTCTAGAGTTATAACATGGAAATGGGGAGAAGATCCGTTTTCCTGCAAGGGGGATTCCATCACATACGATAGCCCTTGCGAATCTTATACATATTTTATGGATATTGTGGGGTATTCCAAAAAAAGCACCGCAATGCAAAAGAAGGTGATGGATGACCTTATAGCCATAGTTAAAGGGACTCAAGGCTATCAGCAAGCCCAAAGACAAGGGAAACTAATTGTTCTCCCTACTGGAGATGGCATGGCTCTTGTGTTTTTTAATAGTGTTCATGCGGCGTTTAAATGCGCTGTTGACGTGGGTAAAAAATGTTATAAGAGTGCGGACATAGGTTTAAGAAATGGGCTTTATACAGGCCCAGTTGTACCAGTAAGAGACATAAACAATAACCCCAATGTTAGCGGGCACGGAATCAATATGGCTCAAAGATGCATGGATGCCGGAGATAACGATCATATCCTGATCTCCAACGGTGTATATATGAATGTTAGTGAAATGGATATTCCGGGCTTAAAGTTTGAAGACTGGGGGCCAGTTATAGTTAAACACGGTTCCACCGTTCACCTACATACTGCGTATGGGTCTAATTTTGGGAGAACTGAATTTCCCGATTGGAGAGGTACAAAGAAAGCAGAATACAAATGATAAACAAAAAAAAACAAGCGGGAAGCTTATTCGCAATTACCCTTGCTTCAACTTTCTTACTTCTGCTAGGGTTGACTTTTTTCCCTGAAGTCGCTCCAAAAAGAATCAAAAAACTCTGCCCCCTGTTCGGGCATTTCTACCCGGACAAAAGCAGGATGGTAGTTTCAACCAATACTCTTTGGGTACCAAATTCAAGATACGGATCAGGAATAAGATAGATGAAAATAAACGGAGATAAAATTTTTTATGTTTTGGGGTGGATTGCGTTATCCCCCTTTATTTTAAAAGAGTACATAATAGAAGGAGTCAAATGGTGCGTGAAAAAAATAAAAAAGAAATAAAGTGGTTTCCGGAAAACGACCTGTTTGCAACCATACTCATAGTAGTAATTGTAGGGGCAATTATACTAATCAAGGCGTGCAATGGCTAAACTGATAGGGAAACCAACATGGAGGAACCTTTATCATTATTTAAGGCGCGAAATCAAAAAAACGTGGAAAGAATATGCAATAATAGCTGGGGGAGCCTTCTTGGGGATACTACTGCTTATTATTTGGATTACATATGCTAACTGGGAGTTTAGGTCAACATACGGAGGCTTTTTAAAATAACTTTGTGAATATAGAATCTATAACTCAAGAAGCCCTGACTATAGCGGTCCATAAAGAAATAGAATCTTCACGATTAATGGAGGTTAAAGAATTTGAAGATATTGATATAATTAAGCGCATAGACGAAACTCAAGAATTTAACGAGTTAATGAATGCGGAAGTAATGATAAACCAAGGCGGCTTCTTTGACTTATATGTGTGATAAAAGGCTTGGGAACCACTTATTTCCCCCCCCAAAAAAAAGCTCCCCTTCCGGGGAGCTTCCAGTGCGCTTTGTATCTGCGGCCTCTCAGTAAGGAGCGCTTACCTTCCTTTGACGAGGACGTTGGGTTTTGGAGTTACTCACCTCAGCTACGAACCCTTACGCACTTGTTCGAGGGAGTTTCCGTTTGTATTCTCTGCATCTCAGAAAGGACGGAAGACCTTCTTTTTATTGATACGGTGCTGCGATTTGTAGTCTCTATTCCTAGGAAGGATCGCTTACCCTCTATTTGACAGAATAGCTTTTCATGGCTTTCCGGCCAATATTAATTGCACCAACCGTATGTGATTGATTTTCATAATCGCAATTGGTGCACTTAAATTCATCACCGCTTCTATTCTTTTCGTTTCTATCGCCGCACTTAGGGCATTCGCGAGAAGTGTAGGCGGGGTTAACAATCTCAAAGGGGAAGTTTGCTTTATCGGCACGATCGACCCAGTACTTTTTGAGCTTGTCTTGAGAAAACGTACCGTTTGTTTGCCCCGTAGCAACGTCGTCGTGGGCATACCCCAATTCGTTATCGATAATAAAGCTTTCTATCTCCTTTAGGATATCAAGTTTGGATATTTCTTTCTTTAGGTCTTTGTGGCCCTTTATCCACTCTAATCGCAGTTGTCTCCTACCGCCTGAGGTGGTTTTGTATTCCCCCCCCTCAAACGATACTGTATGGTTTTTTCTTTCGTGGGGTTTTATCTCCAGCGTTTCGTTTATTGCGCTTTGTATTTCTTTTAGCCTATCTTCTTTTTGCGCGATAACATCAGGCTTCGGAAAACATGTTATCCCGTTCATCGGCATATTGAATTGAAGCCAATTGGCTCTACTTTTGTTAATGTCGGCGGCGAAAAAGTTTTGAGCTTCGTACGAGTCGTCTATTTCTAGTTTTACTATGGGGATAATAAGACGATGATCGAACATAATATTTGCGGCCCACAGCGATGTGGTCAACTTAGAATCTTCTTTAGTCAGTTTAGCTTTTAACTGGTTAATAAAGGTTTCTTTGTGGGTGGTAACACTCGTAGCGCCTAAAATATCCAAGTGGATATTGGTGTTATGGAGATCACGAAGAATTACTCTATCTGTCTTGTCACAATACTTAAAGTAATTTTTTTTTATATTTATAGACCTTTTCTTGAACTCTATGTAGTTCGGAAACTTCTTGTTCCTTTTTCTGTAGGAAGCGTACCGATTAAGTACTTGCTCGATTAAGATAACTGGAAGACTTTTGTTTTCGCAGTCCTTAAAAATAGCCTTGAACCAGTTTTCGTCATCTCTGGCCTGTGTTGGTTTGACGGTAGTTCCGTCGGAAAGGGTAATGTAACCATTCTGGTTGCAGATCTTACTTATTAGACCTTCTCGACATTTACGACCGATGACTCTGGAAGCCGCTCGGACCATCTTCATTACCTCCAAGGAAAAATTATCCATTAATTCTTCGGAGCCGACCTCTTGGTACCGCAACTTGACGTTGCTGATTTTAATGTGAACTTTCATAATACTTGTTATGTTGCCCTTTCACTTCCTGCGACGCAGAAAGAAGGACGAGCAGCCCATGAAGTTTATCCTTGACATGAGATTGTTTTTTTTCTAAAAAAAGTTTTGTGAAGTGTAAAACTAAAAACAACATGGCGACGAAAGAACAATTGCAGGACATGGTTGAGGCTTTAACGACCCTCAATACTCGCAGTCTGGGCGAAGAGGAGCGAAACGAAGCGGAGTACATTGTGAATGATATAATTATTTCAATTGAAGAATTAATGGATTTTTTCTGATTATCCTATTAAGTTAACCTAACTGCTTGATGAAAAGGGAAGTAAGGTGTCTTCCCCGACAAGCTGATGCTTCAAACACCACGCTGGCCCACTAAAAGAACGTAAGGCGTCGTTACTGAGGGCTTGTGTAAACAAACGCCACTGCCACATTAAAAGAGGGTTAGTTTGCAGAGTTCTCCTTCCTGAGTGGTTGCCTTATCAAAGAATCTGCATTTATTTAATATGTACGAATACAGCGCAGAAGTTTTGAGGGTCGTAGACGGCGACACCGTGGATGTTTTGATTGATTGTGGTTTTTCCACCTTCCGAAAAGAAAGAGTCAGGCTTCATGGTATTGACGCTCCAGAAAGCAGGACAAGGGATAAGGAGGAAAAGGTTAGAGGGTTAGCGGCAAAAGCTAGACTTCAGGAACTAATAAAAAACACCTCTAAAAAAGTAACAATTAAAACGGAACTGGATAAAAAAGGGAAATACGGGCGAATTTTGGGTGTTATTTGGGATAAAGAGAAAAAGAAAAATTTTAATATGATGCTGGTTTCAGAGGGGCATGCCGTAAAATACTTGGGTGGAAAAAAATAAATTTAAATCATATTCAGGTGAAGAGGTACCCTTAGACAAACTCCACAACTTTTTAAAGGAAAACTACCTCACAATACAATACTCCCGAGAGTACCTTGAGTGGTTCTTTTCCGGGGAAAGCTCTCTTTGCGCAAGGGAAGATGATGACGGAAACCTCGTAGCTGTAGCAATGGTTTCGGTTTTTCTCTTGTTATTCATGGGTAAAGAGTACCCCATTCTTCACGCTGGGCCCATTTGCGTAAAAAAAGATCTAAGAAGAAAAGCTATCATTTTACCCTTCTTGGCTGAAGTGGAAGACCATAAAGATAAGACCTACTCGTACCCCTCTTTTGCCAACGCGCTAAGCAGGTTTAAGGCTAACCCTTCCCCCGCTCAGAAAATATTATTTCTCAATTTTGGGATTTTTGCGGTTGATAAGGAGAGTTTGAAGGAGCCTAAAGAGAAAATCTTTTGCTCCTCAAATATGCACTTAAAAAGAAGCGAAGGTTATATTTTTGATTTTTACGAGGATAAAGAGGGATGGGTTGCAGTTCACTACCAAGACGTAGAACGTAAGAGCATTCAAGAAAAACTGGGAGTAGTCATCTCTTACTCAACAAAAGGGAGTTGGAATTCCTTGGTTTATAGAGCAGCCAAGGAGAAATTTTTAAATCATTGTGATAAGCTTATTGTTTTTGAGAATTACGAAAGAAAAAGTTCCTCTTTAAAGGAAATGGGCTTCAAAAAAATGTTAAATTACAGCCTTTTTCACGATAAGGTAAATAAAAACTTTCTATATTATAATTTTTTCCTATATTAAGATAACATAACAAGATGAACGATTGTCAAAAAATGGTGAATAGTATTTTTATTTGTTTGGTTATTATTGTGTTAGCTATCTTCCTTACTGGATGCCATACGGTACAGTGGAAGTGGTTTCCAAAAAGTGAACGAAACCGCCCAAATAAACAATTAAAAATAGACGAGGAACCTTCTGAAACTATTACGGTTTTAAAGGGTAGTTTTTAATGAGTCCCAACTGGCAAGATTACGTGACCCCTCCCCCTGATACAGATTGGAAACTCTTACTGATGAAAATCCTTAAATGCTTTGGTCACATGCACGATGATTGGTATGAGGAATATTGGTATAAGTTTGGTGTTACGAGAGAGGAAGGGAAAAAAGTAGTGGAAGAATACGAAAAATATGAACAAGAAAAAGCCAAATAAACACGATAAATGCGTATTATGCGGAGAAACCACCGAATACGCAGAAATGGATCACGTTCTTGTGCGCGATTTTTATGTCGATGGTTCAGGGCAGTTATGTCAGATATGCTTTGATGAAGAATACCACTGCGAACGAAAAAATGCCAAATAAACATAAAATTATATGGTGGTTTGTGATGTTTGGGCTAGTGATAGCCAACTGTGTGCTAGCCGCAATCTATTTAGTGTAATTACAAACGAAAAATCGCCAAATAAACACGATGAAAAAAGATGTTAAAATGCTAACGGAAGTTCTGGATATGGTTTCCAAAAAAAGAAAACAGCTTAACTTTGATAGCAATGCAGCGAGAAACCAATTAGCCGTCGAGGTAATTAGTGAGCTACGAAAGAGGAAGTGCCAAATAAACAAAATTGGATTGTGAACGCGAAAACGCCAAATAAACACTTTTTTATTTCCTCGCGCTCTTATTCCTACGATGACCAAGAGAATGAGTGGAAAGAATTTTCTGATAATTTTTATTTTTTAGAGGGAGAGGACGCTAAAATCTATTACTTTAATGCAGAAGATGGTAAAAATTTTTTTTATGATTCAAACGAGTAACATTTTATCCGATGTTAAAAACTTCCCTTTTACCTCCATAAAAATCTTTTTTAAGAAAAAGTAAAAAAAGGGGTTGACAACGCTCCCCGCTTCATTTAAGATGGGTTTTCGATATGATTACTACATCATCACAAACCACATTGAAGCAGTCGGACGA
>Ga0098059_1000441_pt1 | contig 26368 bp, 14 predicted proteins | sample 20_taG_FD_92580 | JGI IMG/M metagenome (GOLD analysis project Ga0098059, IMG submission 92580) | Marine viral communities from the Subarctic Pacific Ocean - 20_ETSP_OMZ_AT15318 metaG | ecosystem: Environmental > Aquatic > Marine > Oceanic | place: Subarctic Pacific Ocean | collected 2015-01-19
GAAATAGTAAAGTAAAAAAATTGTTTAACCTTTTAAAAATGTGTTTTGACAAGAACATTATTAGTTGACGGAAATTCCTTATTAAATACTGGTTTTCATGGTATAAAAAATATGTATAATGGTACAGACCATATAGGTGGGTTGTACCATTTTCTTAACACCTTAAGAAAACTAATAGATACGTACTTACTTACTAAGATTGTAGTCTTTTGGGATGGTGAACAAAACACCAAACCAAGACTGGAATTTTATCCGGACTATAAATTAAATAGAAGGTTAAAACCAAAATCAGAAGACGACCTACAGTCTTATGCGAGACAGAAATTACGTATACAAGAATACCTAGAAGAACTTTATGTTAGACAATCAACCTTTAAATTTTGTGAGGCAGATGATTGTATGGCACACTATTGTGAAAAATCACAAGAAGAAGATATTATAATCCTTACTTCAGATAGAGACCTACTCCAACTGATTAAAGAAAATGTGTCAGTACATGTTATTTCTTTAAACAAGTTATTTAAAGATGGTGATAAAGTACCTTTAAATGGGGTGTACTTACCACCTTTTAATGTTAGAGTAGCAAAAACTATATGTGGTGACTCTTCTGATAATATATATGGTATAAAAATGGTGGGTATAAAATCACTTATAAAAATAAAACCAGAGATATTGGAAGAAAAAGTAAGTCTACAAGATATACTAGATACCATAACCGCAAAAGATAAAATCAATAAAAAAGAACAAAATATACTAGAAGGGGTAACCCAGAAACAACCTAATATACTTTATAATGAAAAAAATGATAGTTCTATACTAGAAATAAATTATAAAATTATAGGTGTTGGAGAACAATTTCTAACCAAAGATGCCGTAAACGGAATAAACGACCTATCAAATGAAGCGATTGACCCAGAAGGAAGACATTGGAAAAACGCTTTGGACTTGATGATGTCAGATGGAATTCTTAATATTTTACCTAAGAAAGATGATGCTTGGGTAGATTTTGTGAGACCATTTTTAAGATTAACCAGAATAGAAAAAGATTTTTATAAAAATAAAAGACATGAGTAAAATTAAACAAAAAGGAGAGAACACACAAAAATGTGAGTTCGTATTAAAATTAGGAAATAATATAGTTTGTCAAAGATTCTTTTCAGTTAGAAACTTTAACAATAGAGCCACAAACTCAATAGACTTACATTATGCTGTACAAGGTGTAGTTACGGATATTGTGGATGACTTAAAGCTTAAAACTTTATATTTATTAGAAAGTAACTATAGAGAAAATGTTTTAGATGAAGGTCAAGAAGACGCGTATTTTACGATAACTATAAAAAAAGGAAACAAAGTAATTTACGATACAATCACACCTGCCAACATCTATCCCCCAAAAGTTAGATACACCGTAGATATAAGACCACAAATATCTTATATATTGAGGGAATTGACTGGAGTACTATCCCAAAGAAAAGTTACAACCAACTACCAAGATTATGACTTAATGGTCAGCTAATCTAGTATTTATTAAAAGAATAAAAAAATATGACAGACAATAAAAATTTTGGTTATTTAGGTTATAACTTTCAGTTAAAATTAATTAATCTAATAGTAACAGATAATACTTTTTTCCAGTCAATAATTGACGCAATTAACGCTAAATATTTCGACAACCAATATTTCAGATTAATTATGCAATTGATTAAAGAGTATTATGAAAAATACCAAACAGCACCTTCGTTTGACGCTTTGGACCAACTTACAAGAATAGAAATTTCTTCGGAAATGGCAAGAAAAAATATTTTCGATATGTTAAAAGAAATTAAAGAAGCTTCTTTCGAAGACCATTTATTTATTAAAGAAAAGTCCATTAAATTCTGTAAACAACAAGAATTAAAAAAAGCTATTAGAAAGGTAGAAAATATAATGGAAAAAGGTGATTTTGAAAGTTATGATAAATGTGAAGAGTATATTCGTGATGCTATTAAAATTGGTGAGGGTGACATAGGAAGTTTCGAAATTTTTACAGAGTTAGAAAAATTACTTGAAGATGATTATAGACACCCAGTACCTACAGGTGTGGATGGTTTAGATAATATCTTAAATGGGGGTTTAGCAAAAGGTGAAATAGGGGTGGTATTAGCACCGACAGGTGTTGGGAAAACAACTATGTTAACAAGATTCGCGAATACAGCATTTAATATGGGTTACAATGTTCTACAAATATTTTTTGAAGACAACCCAAAAATCATCCAAAGAAAACATTTTACTTGTTGGACAGGCATCCCTAATGATAAACTAACAGAACATAAGGAGACTGTATTAGATAAAGCGGACGAAATGAAAAAAACAGGTGGTAGATTAATACTTAAAAAACTACCTTCAGATGAAATGACAATGTTACAAATAAAAAACCAAGTAAGAAAAATAATTTCTGAAGGTATTAAAATTGATATGATTTTAATAGACTATATAGATTGTATTTTACCCGATAGAGCATTTAATGATGAATGGAAGGGTGAAGGTTCAGTTATGAGGAAATTCGAAGGTATGTGTCATGAATTAAATATGGCTGGGTGGACAGCAACCCAAGGGAATAGAAGTTCTATATCTTCTGATGTGGTAACCACAGACCAGATGGGAGGCTCCATTAAAAAAGCTCAAGTTGGTCATGTTATAATATCCGTCGCAAAGACTTTACAACAGAAAGAAATGGGATTAGCGACTATAGCTATTGTTAAATCTAGACTTGGAAAAGACGGTATCATTTTTGAGAATTGTAAATTTGACAATGGGACACTAGAAATAGATACCGAAACTACACAAACATTCCTTGGTTTCGAGGAAGAAAAAACTAACAGAAATCGAGAAAGAGTTGCCCGAGCTCTACAAAGAAGAGAACAAGTAATAAATAAAAATAATTAATAAAAAGCACAAATATGGAAGTATCAAATAAGATTCTGTCGGATATTACTGTCTACATGAAGTACGCTAAGTATATACCGGAACTAAATAGAAGAGAAACATGGGATGAATTAGTTACCCGAAATAAAAAAATGCACATAAAAAAATATCCGCATTTAAAAGAAGAAATAGAACAAAAATATAAGTTCGTATACGATAAAAAAGTATTACCATCAATGAGAAGTATGCAATTCGGTGGTAAACCTATTGAGATTAGTCCAAATAGAATTTACAATTGTGCTTATGTACCTATTGACCATATTGATTCTTTTAGTGAAACAATGTTTCTATTATTAGGTGGTACAGGTGTTGGTTACTCGGTACAAAAGCATCATGTAGCAAAATTACCAGTAATATCACAGCCGTACCCAAAAAGAACTAGAAGATTTTTAATTGGAGATTCAATTGAAGGTTGGGCAGACGCGATTAAAGTTTTAATGAAAACATATATGAATGGTGGGGGTAGTAGAGTAGAGTTTGATTATTCTGATATTAGACCTAAAGGAGCTAGATTAATAACATCGGGTGGTAAAGCACCAGGACCTCAACCACTTAAAGAATGTTTAGTGAAGATAGAAGGTCTATTAAATCAAAAAGAAAATGGAGAACAACTTACAACAATTGAAGTACATGATATCGTCTGTCATATTGCAGACGCAGTATTGGCCGGTGGTATTCGTAGAGCCGCTCTTATTAGTTTGTTTAGTGCTGATGACGATGCTATGATTGGATGCAAAGCTGGTAACTGGTGGGAACTCAACCCACAAAGAGGTAGAGCTAATAATTCAGCATGTCTAATGAGACATAAAATAACTAGAGAGTTCTTTATGGATTTGTGGAAAAGAGTAGAATTATCAGGAGCAGGAGAACCTGGTATATATCTTAATAACGATAAAGATTGGGGAACAAACCCTTGCTGTGAAATTGCTCTAAGACCAAACCAATTCTGTAATCTTTGTGAAGTAAATGTATCAAATATAGAATCTCAAGATGACCTAAATGAAAGAGTAAAAGCAGCAGCATTTATTGGAACACTCCAAGCGGGATATACTTCTTTCCACTATCTAAGAGAAATATGGCAAGAAACAACTGAAAAGGACGCTCTTATTGGGGTATCAATGACAGGTATTGGTTCGGGTAAAGTTTTAAACTATGACATGAAAAAATCCGCTAGTTTAGTTAAAAGAGAAAACACGAGAGTTTCCAAACTAATAGACATAAATCCTTCCGCAAGATGTACAACAGTAAAACCTGCAGGAACAACATCATTGACATTAGGAACATCATCAGGTATTCACGCTTGGCATAATGATTATTATATTAGAAGAGTTAGAGTTGGTAAGAATGAAGCAATTTATAGTTACTTAAACATTAATCATCCAGAATTAGTTGAAGATGAGTATTTCAGACCACATGACACTGCTGTAATTAGTATACCACAAAAAGCTCCTGAAGGTTCTATTCTAAGAACTGAATCACCTTTTGATTTATTAGAAAGGGTTAAAAAAGTCGCAATAGAGTGGGTAAGGTCAGGACACAGAAATGGGTCTAACTCACATAACGTATCTGCAACGATTAGTTTAAAAGAAGATGAATGGGATAAAGCTGGTGAATGGATGTGGGAAAATAGAAAAGCTTATAATGGTTTATCTGTATTACCTTATAATGGGGGTACTTACACTCAGGCACCATTTGAAGATATCACTGAAGAAAAATATAATGAAATGATGAAATCTTTAAAAGACGTTGATTTAAGTAAAGTTGTTGAATTAGATGACAATACTAACTTAACTGGTGAATTAGCATGTGCTGGAGGACAATGTGAAATAGATGTTGATATAAAATCTCTTGATAAAGAAAAAGAAGTTGAATTAACATAAACTAAAAGTTAAAATAAATTATTGTAAATGGTGATTCCTTAGAGTCACCATTTATTATCTTATAGAAATTAAAATGAAAAGAAAGGACGATTGGATAGAAGACTTATACTATAGAGAATTCATCAAACCTAAACTACAACCAAAAGATTTTTATTGGGAAGATGGTAGGATGGTAATGACAGAAGAATATCATAAAAAAAGAGGTTATTGTTGTGGTAACAATTGTAGGCACTGTCCCTACACACCAAATCACCAACAAAACAATAAAGTATTAACACAATAGATAAAGCTATAATAAACCAATTTTTGAAGTATTTATTATAAAAAAGAAATGCCCACACAAAGATATGGTATAACATTTCCATTTGTTGATAGTTCAGAAGGATTTTTTCTAGGACTAAACACAGATACTGATAGTGAAGTTAGGTCTAACCTTATACATTTAGTGCTTACACCTAAAGGTTCGAGGTATTTTTTACCAGATTTCGGCACTAATTTAAATAAATATATTTTTGAATTAATGGATACGACAACTAAAATATCTATTGAAAGAGAGATAAGAGAAGCCGTAAATAAATACATACCCAATCTAACCATAAACAGTGTGGAGGTAAAAACATTGGAGGATTTAAAGGCAGAAGAAAAACTTAATGAACAAAATAACGACCCGTCTATGGACGATGGTAATATGAGTTTTGTTGGGGAAGCACAAAGAAATTATTCTATGAGAGTAAGAATTGATTATACGTCAGGAGATGGTGTATTTGAGACTAAAGATTTTGTTATAATAGATTTATAGGATGGCAGAGAAAAAAATAGCATATACAGAAAGAGATTTTCTAGGTATTAGAAATGAATTATTAAGATTAACTAATACTTATTATCCAGATTTAATTAAAAATGCAAATGACGCTTCTATATATTCTGTATTTTTAGACCTTAATGCGGCGGTAGCAGACAATTTAAATTTCCAAATAGATAGAACTTTTCAGGAGACCGTACTACAATACGCTCAAGAAAGAAGTTCTTTATATAATATAGCAAAAACTTATGGGTTAAAAATACCAGGAAATCGACCATCAGTAACTGTAGTGGATTTGTCTATAATAGTACCTGTTTTAGGTGATAAAGAAGACTTTAAATATTTAGGCAGGTTAAGAGCTGGTTCACAATTTAGAGGAGCCGGTCAAGTATTTGAATTACTAGAAGATTGTGACTTCTCCTCTCAGTATAATGCAGAAGGAGTTCCAAATCAAACCAAGATACCCAACAAGGACGCAAATGGGATAACACAAAACTATACCATAGTGAAAAGAGAGGTGGTGGTTAATGGTATAACCAAAGTATTCAAAAAAGAAATTACTGACGCAGATAGTAAACCATTTTATAAAATATTTTTACCAGAAAAGAATGTTATAGGTGTGACATCAGTTATACAAAAACCAGGATTAGGGTACCAAACAATACCATCAAACACTGACTTCCTATCAACAACAGCTAATAAATGGCATGAGGTGGAAGCTTTAGCTCAGAATGAAGTATTTGTGTTGGACCCATCTATGCCCGCGGATACACCAGGGATTAAAGTGGGTAAATATATAACAGTACCACAAAGATTTATTACTGAATTTACACCACAAGGATTTTTTCATTTAACATTTGGTAGTGGTAACCAAACTTCTCAGGACTTACTAGATAATTTTGCTTCTAAAGGGGTTAAATTGGATATGTCTAAATTTTTAAATAATATAGCTTTAGGTAATTCAGTTAAAGCTAACACCACATTGTTTATACAGTATAGAGTAGGTGGTGGAAAAGCAGCAAATATTGGTGCAGGTGCAATAAACTCAATTGGGAACATAGACTTTGTTGTAGGGGGACCAAGCCAACAAATAAACCAAACCGTTATTAGTAGTTTAGCGGTTACCAATACTACAGCTGCTATTGGGGGAGCAAATCAGATGTCCCCAGAAGAAATAAGAAATTATATATCATATAACTTTGCTGCACAAAATAGAGGTGTGACTATTAATGATTATGTTTCTAAATTAAGGACTATGCCTGCGACATTTGGTGCACCAGCAAAAGTGGGTGTCACGGAAATAGAAAATAAAGTTAATGTTAATGTACTTTCTTATACGCCAGATGGTAAATTAACTTCATTAGTTAGTAGTACCCTTAAAAATAATATAGCTAATTATTTATCTAATTATAGGATGATAAATGATTATGTTATGGTGGGTGCGGCTAGAGTAATAGATTTAGGTTTTTCCATTGACCTTATTTTGGAAAAAAATGCAAATGAAGGAGAGATAGTAACCAATGTTATTACTAAGATAAGTGATTATTTTGCTGTAGATAAAATGGAACTAGGAGAAGACCTAACAATAGGTAGTTTAAGAGCCTTTATAATGTCACAACCAGGAGTACTTAATCTCACCGACATCCTAGTATTCAATAAAGTAGGTGGAAACTACTCACAATCAGTTACTACACAACCCTATGTCAATGCAACCACAAAACAAATAGGTTTAATTGATGATACCATTTACGCTCAACCAAACGAGATACTTCAGATTCGTTTCCCAAACCAAGACATCGCGGTTAGATACAAAAAACCAACTAAACCAGTACTTTAATAATCTTTACTATAGACCCATGTTGAGTACTTTTAGTTTTAATGGTGGAACTATTTATGTTATAAGCACCATAAATGCAATAAATTATTTTATGGGGGTATAATAATATAAACTATGGGTAAATCATTTAGAGTAAGAACTGACATTAGAGTTGGAGGTGCGACAGACAAGAATGTAACCTTCGACCTGAATCAGGACTTTGACTTATTAGAAATTCTTAGTCTTTCTTTAACACAAACAGATGTTTACACTCGTATGTGTGCAGATTTCGGAGTTGTGGTGGGTAGGGTTATCACTAATGGTGGTTTCGGTATCCCCAACGCAAAAGTTTCTATCTTCGTCCCCCTTACTGATGAAGATGAAAAAAACCAAGTAATAAAACAACTTTATCCATTTAAAGAACCCTTTGACGTAACAGAAGATGGTAAAAGATACAATCTCCTTAGTAGTGAACCCAATTTTGATTGTCATGTAACGGTAGGTACATTTCCCACACTCAACGATGTTCTAAATCAACAGGATGTTAAATATGTGTACGATAAGTATTATAAGTATACTGTGAAAACTAATGAGGCAGGTGATTTTATGATATATGGTGTACCAGTGGGTGACCAGACTATAATAATGGATGTTGATGTAAGTGATATAGGTTGTTTCTCATTATTGCCAGAAGATTTTAAAATAAAAGGATATGCAGATTCTGATTTTGACGGGGCAAAGTTTAAAGATGAAACAGTAATCGATAGTCTACCTCAAATACTAAGTCAACAAAAATCTATAGATATTAGACCTTTTTGGGGGGATGAAGAATTTTGTAGAGCCGCAATCACGAGGGTAGATTTTGATTTAGGAGCAACCGGATTCAAACTAGAACCTAACGCGGTGTTTATGGGTAGTACCGCATCTGATACGGATAAAGATTCGGTCAATAGAAACTGTAGACCAAAAGCAGCTATGGGTGAACTTTGTAGTTTAATATCCAAACCAGGAATAATAGACTGTATAAGATACACACCATTCTTTGAAAACAACCCAAACGCATACCCTGGATGGGGTGGTGGAGGTTGGGGTGCACCCATAGGGGGTGAAGTACCAATACTAGAAAGATACTATTTACCGAACGGAGGTAGAGTCATTGATGATACAGGTTCTTTTTTAGTGCATATACCAATGAATTTGGATTATATGGTAACAAATGAATTTGGGGAGATGGTCCTATCGGATGACCCAAGTGTTGGGGTACCAACCAGAACCAGATGTAGGTTTAGGATAAGACCAGAACAAGCAACAGGTGGAGCAAGACAAAGGAGAATTGGGAGTTACTTAGTACCCAATATTAGAGAATATTATGACCCTTGGGCAGGAAATAATGATGGTGATTGGCCAGGAATAGACCCACGTAGTTATACATTTTCTGTGGACTATAGTGATTATCACCCATGGGCACAAAGAAATTTAATACCAGCGGCAAAAGATGTATTCTATGACATGACATTTAATAGGGTATACACCTTCTCACAATTCCATGACCATATTAAACATGGTGGTCGAAGACAATTTGTGGGTATAAAAAATATATTACCGGAAGCCGACCAACAATGTGCAACGACAGCGATGTTCTTTCCGATAAATAGTGCAGTAAGAGCTCCTAGTTTAATGGTATTTCTGTGGATGTTCATAATAGATTTTCTAGGGATGATTTATATGTTTTTAACCATACTAATATCCACTTTAGCCATATTTTTAAGTTTAATATTAGCTATTATATTAGTTATAATGTGGGCATTATGTTGGTTGTGGTGTGCAATATATTGTATTCGTATTACTTTATGGGGTTGGACTATTTTAGATATGCAAAGTCTCATTGGACCTAACGGTGCACCTCCTGAAGAATGTGGGTCTATTTGTATTACGGGTGCAGGTTGTTTTGGTTGTGGTACTGATTGTTCATATTTTGGACTTAGAATGGGATTTGTTTTATTTACTCTTAGACAAACAAAGTACCCAGAATGTGAAAAATGTATGTGTAGAACTATGGGGATAATGAGTGTCCCAGATTCACTAATCTACTTATCTAGTCAATGGCCTTGTCCTGGTGGAGTACCAGACAGTGCATCAGCAACCTCAACGTCTCCTCCAGGTAGTTGTGTGCCCCAATGTCCACCTGGTAATGGGGCTACGGGTGATGATTTTGGTGGTAAGTGGGAACATGATTGTTGTGCACAAACAGATGAAACTAGAGTGTGTTGCCCAGACCACTATGGGTATAGGTCTGATTTTGGACCAAATACAGCTGGAAGTACAGATGATGGAGTTGCGGGTGGTGGATGTTATGTTAAATTAATATGCTTTAGCCCTGGGTGTATTGGGCCTAATTATAATCTTACAGTACTTAAAGAATGGGTTAGAAGAGAAAAAATAGCACAAGCTTTATGTAACGGTGTGATGAATTATTTCTGGGAGAATAGTTGGGTAAGTGGATTCCTATACCAATTCCAATTTAGAGCTAAAGTAGAATATGACCCCGCTAATGATACATATGCTACCCAATCCAAATACTGTAAAAAACTGGTATACCTACACCCAACCGAACATACTTTCTTTTATAGGTCAACACCATTCCAATGTACTGGAATCGGACCAAGTGATGGTAATTTTATTGGTGATACTGACGGGGTTTACAAACCTTGGTGGATGATTGGGGGTGGAAATTCTACCAGCGATATGCATGCCAAAGGAGATATGGACCGCCATATCTTATTCCCAACCACTATGGTAGATATGGGTTCAAGAAACCAATGTATACAACAAATATGTTTAGACCCTAAATATGCTAATGAGTGTTCTGTTACCGACCAAATAGGAAGTACGACATTCCAGGATATAACAGAACTTATTTCAGATACTTATAATCTTAAAATGCAACAAGGAGGAGCTTCACTATCTACCTTCTTCCCACGTCCAGAATATGAAATTGGGGGTGATGTTTCACAAGCATTAATGCAAAACTGTATGTTAGGTGTTGTTGGGTATGAAGCAAATGTAGGTACAACAGCGTGTGAATGTAGTTACCCTAACGGTCTAGGTTTTGGTGGGTTCTCTACCGCACCAGATGATATAGTACCACTTAGTGGTTTATCTTACCCATCTCCTAATTTTACCGCGGGAACATACATACAAAATGCTCTTAATGTAAATAACTTAGGTAACGAAAACCCATTTACACACATTCTTCTATGGGAACCTCTACTCTTTACAGCCTCAACTCAAACCATTATGAATGGACAAGATTTAATAGATTGTGTAACACTTGAATTATCAGCGTCCAGTCAAAGTGTTCCATTTTACCCATGGCATTTAGATGCTGCGGGTGGGGCTATGTTAGGTGGACAACCAATTGGTGGGTTTGGTACAGTATGGAATGATTGGATAGGAACTACAGGGGAATTTAGGTATGCGTTTGGTATACCAGGTCCTTTAATGTCTATATTACCATCTATTAATTATAATACCGCTCAGGGTAGTGCATTACATGGTATAGGTACACCATTAGTTTATGACGGTGAGTTCCAATCGTATATGGGAGGACCACCTACCGGACCATTCTCCTTTGCCAACAATAACTATCCGTTACTTAATGGTGCACCCGCTGTTAGTGATGCTTATGTGTTCTCACAACCACTATTTTATTATTTTGGGTTAAGACCTGGAGCAACATCATTCAATACGTTTGTACGGAAATATATCGATGAAGAATTAGCAGACACTGTAATATAATGAGTAACGAAAAAAATATACGAATAGTAAGGGGGGAATCGAAATTTGCAGGGTCCCCAAACAGTGATTTGCGCCTACAACCTTATTTAGATTCCACACAAAAACAAATACACGAAGGAGATAGGAATCTAGTTTTAAATCTTAGGGACCAATTTGATTTCGAAAGAGAGTACTCAACACAATATAGATTATACGGTAAAATAGACATATTATTTAATAACATTATAAGTGGGACAACCCAAGAAACCGATTTTATGGAATCTATGTATTTTATCCCAGACTATATAGGTTGTCCCCAAACGCTAGGGGTACCACCAACTTATTGTTCAGGCCTACCACCAGCGGAAACATTTACCTTTATACCTTCTAGAAGGTATGGAATCAATCCAAGTAAAGCAGGGTGGGAACCATTACTAGCATCTCAAGATAATTGGGTACAATATATATCCTATGTTCATGACGCTGATACTCTACAACCTATGACGTACTATACTGATTATGCCTCAATTTCTGGAATGCAATTTCTAGCAGGAGATGGTATACCTTTTACCCCTAGAGTCACAACTACTGATGGTAAAGAAGTATTACAAATAATCACACCTGTAAGGCATGGTGTACTTCCAGGTGAATATATAGAAATACAATCAGGAGCTACCACGTTTGGTGGTGCAAATCTGGTAGTGGATGTGTCTGTAACAGCAACCTATGCTACCCCACCCCAAACGATTTTTAAAATAGATTATCTAGGTAACGGGTTAGAAAATTCAGAAGATTACGTAATGAATATTACAACTATAGGTTTAGATGTGACCTCTTTACCCACCGAACCAGTAGGTACATTAAAAAGAGTAACAAATCCAGATAATATGTTGGAAACCAAATCTGAATACTATTGTCAAATACATAAACTTATAACCAACCCAAACGACTTTACGTTTGACAAAACAGCTTTTGAAAGAGGAATATACAATAAGAAAGGAAGGATATTCCCAGCAAAAAGGACCCCAACATACAATACAAAATCGGTCTTATACCAATCATACGACTCATTTTTATGGAATGTTAACAGAAATATCAATAGTGATAGTTACTATGACCAATTTAATAGACCATTAACAGAGTTTTATTTAACAATATTAACCACCAACAGAAATTTAATTTGGGATTGGAATTCTGGTGGTAATTCTAGTCCTGCTGGTTATGGTTGGGGTTGGAATTTTAAAAAGAATGGTGTTGTTGACCCATTTGTAGATAATGGAGCACACCCAGTCAGTCTAACTCAAAATGGTAATTTAGGTGTTGACCCACTACCACCTAGTGGGTCTACATTTAGAGGAGCTTTTGCGGAATATAATCCTTTTGAATTAAAAGAAAGGGTAATTTCTGAAATAGGTCATTCTTTAAAATTTAATACAAATACCATGTATAAGGTAGGTGGAACACCTGGATATGATTTTGTGGAATCCATATTCAAATATAACCCCCACCATAAAATTCCAGTAAAAAAATTCTCTAATTATATAAGTTATAATGATAGTCTGTTTACATCGCCCCAGTACGCTGTTTATTCTTTATCAGAGGAAACATTTAGGTGGAGAGAAATTTTACCGGTAGAAACTTATGAAGATGGGGATAATGGGGTTAGTTATCCATATCTTAATGATGCACACTACCCATACCATAATTTAGAATTTAAAATAGAGGCAGTTGGGCCCGCATTAATCCCACTATCCTCTGGAACATTAACTATACTAACAGAATATACAGATGGCTGTCAATAGATTAAATATAAAAGCTTCATTAAAGGATAGGAGTGTGACCATTCCTATAGGTCAAACATTTGACGAAATAGGTAATGAACAATTAGTTAGAACTTGGGAAGAGGTAGAATTACAAGATAATATAAATGTAATACAAGATTATGAGACTACTAGATATGCTCATAAAAATAATGTTGTTAATCTTTATAGTGGTGGAAACAACACCATATCCTACTCATTTGAATTTTGGGATTCTGCAACTAATTCTTATGTAGATAATTTTAATGTTTTAGGTTTTTTAAATAAGGATTTAGCTAAACCTAAAAAAGCATTTACTAGGAGTTTTTTTAAGTTTGATTTCTATGACTCACCATTAAGAAAAGAACAAAAAATAATGTTTACAACTATAATGCCATTAAATAATTGTATTAGAGTGGAAACGCCCGTAGATGAATTTGAAGACCCTATAGAATATTTTTCTCAGATAGCATCGGGTATATTATTACCTATGTATGGGGTATATGTCCCTACATGTGTTTTAGGCCCCTTACACGGAAGAAGTGAGAATTATTATATCCAGTGGTTAAAAGACAGAGAATTAACAGAAATTGACGAATTCTATATGAGTTGTAAATTCTTTAACGCAAAAACTGGAAAAGTAAGTAACATGATAAATGAACAACCCACATTAAGTCAAATTACTAATGGGGAAATATTAAGTTACCCAGAATGGTTTTACTATAAAGTTAAATTATTTATAAACACCAGTAACGCATCTACGACCAACCCAAAATATCGGTATGTGGTTACTCAGTTTAACGAAACTATTATGGCTATAGGGGGAGGGACACCAAGAGGGACTGGGTTACCAGGAGGTACACCATCAGGTGCGATTCCAGGTACACTACAAGTACCCAACGCGATGCCAATAAAATTTTATGAATATGTAAGTGCTTAATATATGGAAATCCACAAATATAGAATAAAAAGAAGTAACCCTAGTGTTTACTTCACAGTACCATGTACTGGAGGGACGAATTTCTACCCTATAAATACGAGCACCAATTGTTCCGGGCTTACAATGTACAACTCCACATTTAGTCAAGTACAAAACGCTTTACAGGGGGATATGAATAATTTTCCAACAGAGTTAACTGCTTGTTCGACTACTAATCCATGTGTTTTATTAAATGATACTACTACTATGCCAGTGTATGCACCCGGCCCACCATATGGTAATGTAGCACCAATAGCATCTCCATTTTGTTTAGATGTAGAATCACATCCTTATGTGATATTTGCGGGGTTAAACTTATTTCAGGCTGGTGTAATGACATTTACTGGTGAAAGTTATAATGACTTAATAAGTGTGTTCCAGTTAACACAATCCACCTTATCCCAACCACTTAACACACAAACTACAGCTCATTTAGCAGCTAACACCGTATCTTGTTTTTGTCCACAACCTATTTTCAATGACCTATACCAAATACCTTTATTCTTAGACCAAGACTTTAACGATATTGGTCACTATGATATCTGGGATGGTAATGTGGGACAAAAAGACATTTTTTCTAATTTTATAGTTACGGCAACTACTGCTGTAGGTAACAAAATACAAGTATCTAATACTACTGATTTCGGTTATTACAAGACATATCAAGATTCACCATATACTATAGATTGGGGGGACTGCAATTGTAATTGTCCTATACCTCCATGTACAAATTCATTTGGGGACCCTTGTTGTGAAACACTACAATTCCCAACCCTAACCAACCCAACACCCCACACTTATGCTGGTGTAGGGACTAGAAGAATTACCATAACACAGGAAAATGAATGGGGACCAACCTCAGTTTCTCAAGTTATATCGGTTCCTTTTATGCCATATAATACATTACAAGCTCAAACTTATAATGCAGCTGCCAACACAGGAATAGCTCCTAGTAATGCCCCCGTAATAGGACCAAGTGGACCAGTAGGTACTAATACATATTTTGGAGCATATCCTTTCTCACCTTTAGATTCAGGTACAGATATATTACAATATAGTGGAATGTCTCCAATATTTTATGGTGGTAACAATAGTAATTGTTTTGACGTTACAGGGAATACACAAAGTCTATTAGGTGCATTCCAGAGTTACACTTCACTATCAACAGGTAATTTACCCCCAGGATACCAACTGGGTGTGGCGGTACCATTAATGGGGGAAGTGATAAACCCACTAACCAACCAAATAGAACAAGGGGTTACTGGAATGATTACTATTGAAACTACACAGTACACCGCTTACACCATTAGTATAGGGACTAATACACCAATAACATTTTATGACTTTAGTAATGGAGTTACTCTTTACGAAGCTGTTAGTTGTGGGTTAGATGCTTTTGCTTTTGGTGCGTTTGATTGTGTAAAGTGTGAAATAGGGGATTGTACTTATTGTGAAACAAAAGACGAATATATAGATAGAATAACAACTCTAGCAGAACCAATAAGTTTTGACCCACTGCTTAACACTAATTGGGGTGAGTGGACTGGTACCACCAACTACATAAAAGGTGATATAGTATTTGATTCTACATGGGGAGAATGTTGTTGTTATATGGCAGTAAAAGATATTAATCAGTCAGGGGGAACCATAGACCCTTGGGCCGGTATTAAACCAACAGATATGATTCAAGGTGTGTGGTGGTTTAATGGACAACCATCAGAACATGTTTGGGAAGCTTGTACACCAGAATGTGAAGCATGTCCAGATTACACATCAATACCTTGTTATGACCCAACAAATACCTGGAATGCATACCCAACTATAACACCAGTAGGTCCCGCAGGAGTCTATAGTAATGGGAATGTATATATTACCGGCCAATTTACATTAGGTCAATGGGGTAATTGTTATAGAGCTTTATCCGGTGGTACATTACCACCCCCATCAGGATTAACAAATAACCAATATTGGGATTATATAGGATGTTCTAGTTGGGTTTGTCCACCAGTATCAGCTCAAACAGGACAATCATCAAGTTCTACAGTAACTTGTGAGTTAGTACCAGGAACTGGGACAACAACAGTTGGACCATGTACCACAATTGGTTATACAGCTTATGAAGATTGTATGACTGATTTTTATCTAGGACAATGTTGTGAAGATAGATGGATTTGTGATGAACAATATGCTTGTTCTGGGTGTACAGAAATTTCTTCAGCACATCCTTTATATAATGACCCTAGTGCGTTAGACCCAGCCCAAGGACCAGTTTTTGGTAATGAAATGGATTGTTTAGAGTGGTGTGAACCACCGGCTTACTCATGTACTACTAGTAATCCACAAGCAGGGGGTAATTGTTGTAGTTTATTATCATGTCAAGACGATTCTTTAAATGGAACAACCTACTATATAGACAATGTATATGCGGTAATGCAAACCTTACCACCAACACCAGCACCTTTTTCAAGCTTTATTGATTATGCCGCTTTTACTTTTGAATTGTTTTTTGACCCTTATACTCTAAGTGATTGTAATGCAGGGTTCACAAATCCAGCAGGGACTTATAGTGGTTGTTGTGATTGGGTTAGGTGGGTTTATAATTGTGAAGAAGGATGTAAACCCGTCTATGTAGGTTCAGGTTATGCAACTTCCGGTGATTGTTATGCAGCCAACCCACAATGGTTAGGGGTTGGAGACACCCCTTGTGGTTGGGACTGCCCAATCCCTTGTGAAGGATGTGTAACAGCAAGTACACTAATGGCACCGTATACCTATGACGCAACAGGACTAACCCAATGTGAAATGGTTTGTTCTTGTGCTACGGAATGTTATGTATGTGATTGTTTAAATGAAGTAAATGGAGCAAATGTTCCTTGTTATGCATTTATTAGTGCGGGTACACATACGTGTCCTTATTGGCCCGTTTCTAACACAGGAACGGACCCTTGGGTACCGACATCAGGTCCATATGCGGGAATGGCCACCTTTGCATCATCAATTGAATGTCAAAGTGCGTGTACATGTCCTGGGGGATATGATTGTTTTGTGTATGATGATGTACCTTCTAATAGTCCTTCTATAGTAGGCACACAAGTAGGTGGTTGTACTTATTATGCTAGTGAGTGGGCTATGGCTCAAGTAGGAGTAACATACCCACCAGGTTCACCTACCGACCCTCAAGGAAACCCAACAGGGTATACTACTTTTGAAGAATGTTGTAACGCAACAGAGTGTTGTCGTGCGGTTTGTGAAGCAGACCCAGCACAGGCTGCATTCATGGGATGGACAGCGTACACCACTACAGGTCCTGCACTCCAAAGTGGTGGTGGGGGACAACTACCATGTTATTGGGTATCGCAAAGTGACTTAGATGATACAGAAGGTCCAGGTTTTGTAAATTGTTGTTCACCAGCATATGTAAATCTAGCTTCAGGTTTATTTGGGATGGCACAATGTTTTATAGACCATCCAGGTTTACCTTATTGTGATATGATAGATTGTGTAAATAGTTTATGTCCAGACCCACTGAGTACTACAGGAATGACATGTTGTGTACCACTAGAAGAAACTTGTAATTGTGCGTGTGAAGACTGGTTAACCGTAAACGGAATACCAATTACTACTGGATTTACTTGGATGGGACCATGGACTAATGTAAATAACACTTATAACATATATGAAACCGTAACCTATGGAGATGCAAACACCCCTGATTGTTGTTGGATATGTATGTGTCCGATTGATATAACTGGTTTACCACCAGGAGCAGGAGGGGTTTATGATTGTAACTCTAGTCCACCAGATGATGGACCTTACCCTGACGGAACACCAAATTGTTGGCAAACATGTGAAAGATTACCATCTTTTGACCCATCTACACCAACACCAGTTATTGGAGACCCTTGTGGTCCTTGTGATACCGTTAGTGGAGATACATATTCTTGTACTGAATCGGGTTGTACACAATCTGCTTGTACGTACAATGTACCCACAGGATACAATGTAGCTCAGTGGGAAACCGAAAATAATTGTTATTTAACTACTGATTGTTCCAATGCACTTTCTTTTTATCATGGCCAATGTAGAGCAGGTTGTTATTGTGCAGACCCAGGACCCCCATCAGGATTTGAAGCTTCAGAAGTCTCAAATTGTGTTGTACTGCAAGATTATATCCTAAATACTGATTTGGGTATTAATTATCTTGGTTATTCTCCATACCCATATACATTTCCCCCTGTTGCACCCAGTGTAGTTTTACTATTTCTTGGAGCACCAAGTGGGTATTTATGGTCATACGATTCTCTTATAACCTGTGAGACCCAACTATCTACTGGAATGTTTGATTGTTGTACGGGAGGTACAGGAACTACTACGTGGGAATGTGACTATAGTTGTAACTGCCCACAAGTAAATGGTAATCCATGTTTGGGTGGTGTAGGGTGTTATCCAGTTTATGGTCCCGGAGGAACTTTTGCTTCATTATCTGCTTGTCAAGAATGGTGTACATGGGAATGTAATTCTCAAGGTGCACAAACCTGTCAATTTATCCCTATGTCCCTAGCAGCAGTAACTTATACTTCAGCTGTGGATTGCGAACTCGCAAATGTGGATTGTCTATGTAATAATTATGTAGAAGAATGGTGGTGTGATTGGGCTGGGGCTGATGCGGGATTGTACGATGCGGTAGGGTCCTCAGCGTGCCGCCCAAGTTCATATATTGGGTTACAAGGAATTTCATACCAAACACAAGCTATTGGACAAGGAGTAGGGGGTCCTTCAGACCCTACTAATAATTATAATTGGGCGGTAACCCTAGGTAATTTACCAGTGGGACAAGGATTCCCCACACAAGCACAATGTGAAGAGCATTGTAGATTTTGTTGTGATTGTGCACCTCCAGGGACAGGTGGTTGTGAATTATGTGGTAATCCAGCAACATCACATTGTAATTGGGGTGATTTGACCTGTCTTGGTGGTACAATGTCTTGTGGTACTGGTTTACCAAGTAGCATTTCACCAGGAAACTGTTCGGACCAACAAATAATTCAAACAGGGTCCAAAAGATGTGAAGAACCACAAACTGAATATTGTTGTCACGCTATAGATGGGTGTTTATCCTATATTGGAGCAGCACCAAATGGTAGTGATGGTAACCCATGTGTTACTTTCTTTGGAACAAATGCCGCGGCTTGTACTACAGAATGTAATTTTGTATGTGGGGAATGTGTTCCACCTATAGGAGATTGTCACTGTCAATTTGTTAATGGACCAGTATCACCTTCATGTTCTCCATACCCATTTAATACGATGTTAGATTGTGAAAATCATGTTGCTGGACTAATTTTATTAGGGGATGATGGTTCATGTTGTAAATGTTATGAATGTCACGCAAATAGCCCTATAACGTACCAAGAGTGGGACGGTACAGCATGGGTACTAGGGTCTACAATCGTTCCAACAGCTTTTGGTGTTTTACCTTGGGTTTCGGGACAAGCCTACGCAATAGGTGATATTGTTATTGATACTTTTGATAATACTGAGTGTTGTTATGTTTGTGTGTGGGATTATACAACAGACTGGACTATCCCACCTTATTTCTACTATCAAGCATATCTTAATGACTTAACTGCGAATACACCAGTTTGGCCAGGAGGTGGTACAGGAAGTTTAATGTGGGTACCATGTGATGTTGGTTGTGTACCGGGTGTGGGTACAACAACCTATGATTGTATTCCAGGTGCAATCACAGACAATTGTTCAACTAAAACACTAATAACACCACCCGTAACTCTGTTATCTAGTTTTGATGTTTTAGAAATGATAGGAAACCCGACAGGGGTACCATACTTACAAACAACTCTTGTTAACACAATAAAATTCCCTTATGGTGGATTTGCTGGTAGCATCACCAATGCATGTATACATAATGGTTTGCCACTAGCACAAGATGGGAGTGGTATAAAAATACATAATAGTGTTGCTTCAGCTCTAGGAATACCATTCGGATACCCATCATGGACTAACATGATTTCCAACCTAGCTAGTGCAGGTGTAACTAACAACGCGGGTAATATAGTTAGTTTATCAGACGATTTTGATTCAGTTTGTTTAGCAATAAATGCTGTTTGGGGGTCATATAGGAGAGAGAAATGTATGGACTTTTTACCAGACCCATGTACATGTACACAAGACCCTTGTTCGTGTCTATTGATTAATGGACCTACTGGAGAATTCAATAACATAGGAGACTGCCAACAATTATTACTCACTAATCCGTGTTGTGGTACTTGGGAATGTTCACGCAAGGATTGTGATTGTGTATTCGTACCAAATCTTTTAACTGGATATCCCTCACAAATGGATTGTTGGAATGATAAAAATTGTTGTGAAGTTCAGTACCCTGAATACGTATGTGACCAAATCCCTATTATAGGTCCTGTAGGTGGTAACAACTATAATTGTGATTGTGTACTAGTACCTAATGGTACTGTTGGAGCTTACACAGGCCCAAATGCATTATTTGATTGTGAAAACGACCCAACCACATGTTGTTCAGGTATGACAATGCCAGATAGATGGAAATGTACACCAGATTGTAATTGTGTTTTAGGTGACCCATTCAGTCAATATGCTACTTTACACGACTGTCAAACAGCAATCAACCATAATTGTTGTTATACCGGAGGAACCAAAGAGTGGGAATGTGTTAATTTTGGAAGCCCAACAGGGTGTAAATGTGTACAAACCGCTTCTCCTGGAGGTGGATGGCCTACACAAGCAGATTGTGAAGCTCAGGTTAACGATTGTTGTTACACAGGAAAAACAAGATGGGATTGTAAAATAGGTAATAATGGATTATGCAAGTGTGTAAGCAATCCACTATTTGGTACATACGCTTCTTTATATGATTGTCAAAATAGTATTGGCACACCAACCAATTGTTGTGAAACTCAATCCGGTGATTGTAAAGACGATTGTAGTAAAGGAACTATAACACCTACTTACATCGCACATAATGGTACTTACATCATTGGAACTACCGCAACTTACTCACTATCATCAACTAATATTTTAGGTTTATGGTTATCGGGGACTTATTATAATCTTTTTGATACGGTTAAAGACCCTTACGATGACTGCTGTTATGTTTTAGTACTTGATGGATGTCATTTTATTGGTAGTGACATTATGAATTATTCACCTAGTCAAATATACCAAAATCACTTAAATGGGTTCTTCTATAATGGTACAACACTACCAGTATCAACCGCAGAACAATATGCACAAAATAGGGGGCCAGTATGGTGGCCATGCGACCCAAAATGCCCAACTAGTAATCCCGATTCAGGTTATGATTGTATTAATTGTCCTGGAACTTGTAATTGTGTAGTGAATAATACACCTAGTGCGATGTATCAAGGAGTTAACGCTTTATCACTATGTGTTGCAGACTGTAAATGGGGGTGTGAAGATTGTACTGTTAATTTAGCTGGTTATTTAACCGGACCAATGGATTATGAAGGTATGTGGTACTCAACATTTTTACCAGCATATGTAGAAAATGACTGTGTTACTGACCCAGCTGACGGTTGTTGTTATTGTTGTGTAAGACTCACTTCACCAGGTTCAGGACCACTATCTAAGATTCAATGTAAATCCCAACATCAACCATCATTAAATATAGGTGTAAATATAGGTGGTGGTGCAACATGGATGGATTGTAAAGCACAAACAAATGGTGACCCATGTAAGGGTGGTCCGAGTACAGTTGATTGTAATAATTGTGACACTTACATGGCAACTACTTGGGGAGCTACATTACCATTAACATGGAAGGCCAACCCATTATCGTACCAACACTTTAATCCAAATATGTGTGTTTACGACCCAAAACATGAATGTTGTTATTGTTGTATGGGTTCACCTAATGGAGACCCTAATGATTTTGGTCCTGGATGGATTGACCACGATGACCCGTTTGAAGGACCAGGTTTTCCAGCTTCAGCTCCTTGTTCTATATACGATATCGACCCAACTGATGGGAATTGGGAATATTACGGTTCAACAAATATGAATAACGGAATAATCTATGGTTGGGTTAGTTGTAGCCCTACACTAGGTGTACCATGTGGTGGTGGGGTAACTAGTATGAACTACGCTTGTACAAACCAACCAGTACTGGGTAATCCTGGTAATATGGCATGTACACCAGACCCAGCAGGGCCATATACGAGTCTTCCACAATGTCAAAGTTCACCTTGTCCTCCCCCAGTAACCCCATGTAAAGAGTGTTGTGGGAAACTTAATAAAAATGGAACGTGGACCTACCAAAATCTCCAATCTAATGCGAATCCGTGTGATTGTGAATTTTGGTTGGGAATTGGGTGGACACCACAACCCTCAAATAAGTGTTGTATACCAAAAAAATGTCCAAAAGGACAGGTTTGGAACCAAGCACAATGTAGGTGTATACCTATAATCATTGGGCCTCCCCCTCCTCCTCCTTTTGAGGATGATTGGGTGACTGGAGAACCTTGTATACAAACAGAAAGTTGTGCTAGGGGTCATTATTGGGATTGGGTTAAATGTGAGTGTGTTAGAGGGGAGGGCCCTTGTACACCACCTATAGAAGGATGTCCAAAAGGACAAGTATGGAATACCGTTACTTGTAGGTGTGAGAAAATAATAATTGCACCCGACCCACAATCAGAAATTTTATCATAATGAAAAGTTTAAAAGAAGAAATAGATTTCGGAAAGACGTTTAAATTTGAAGTAGGGCCAATTAAAGTTACAAAAAAATTGTATAGACCAACTCTTAAAAGGTTTGAAAAATGGTTAAATATAATAGAAAATAAACCATATTTTAATAATTTTGATTTATTGTTAACTGGTTCTTTCCCTAATTATATTAATGGTAATTTAACTTGGAAAAGTTGGGATATAGATATTATTTTAATTGATGATGGGGATAATACTTTAGAATCCATTAGAGACACATTGGTAGATTTATCACGAATAGCGTTAGAACAATGTGATTTTTATATAGATGTTTATTACCAAAATAGAGAAAATGTAGAATTAAATAAAGTTTGTTATAGAGGAGGGATAAAAAATTGTAAACCTTATAGTTTTGAAAAAGTAGGGTTAGCTTATGCTCCTCATGTTAAAAGAGATGGTAGAATAGTCTCTAATTGGAATATAGATGAGGAAGTTATTGAGGGATTGTGGGTTACCAGACTACAATTTCCATCCCAAAAACAAATAGAAAGAATAAACAAAGGATTCAAATACGATGATGAGATTTATTTAAGAGATTATAAAAAATATTTTACCACATCAGAATCAGTATAGAAATAAGTGTTATGATATTTATTATAAAATAAGTAATGGCATTAAACGAAGTAAAAGTAACTGGGTGTATTTTACCTTTAACAAAATTAGAGGTATTAATGAATGTGTGCCAAAGACCAGAAGTAAGGTCAAATATATTTATTGAAAGGGGTAAAATAACAGTATTTGAAAAACCACAAAGATTAGGACAAATAAATAGTACCGGTGATTTAGAATTACATGGATACGGCTATTATAAAGTAGATAAACAACCATAGACGATGGCATTAGGAGCATACGGAATTAAAAGACCAGCAGACGTAAAAGTAGAAGATGTACAAATAATAGTACACCAACAAGCAGACCGAGACTCTAGTTCACCAGTTTCTGTTTTTGAAGTAAACGCCGCTAGTGTCTTAACCCCTATATTACACAATGGAGTACAAACTGGTGGTCCCGTAGGTGAAATACTAGGTGGTCTTTATGATTTACAGCTTCCCGCAGCAATTTTTTCTAATAAAGGAATATACACTGTTTATATAAGACCACTAGAAATTAGAACTACAATTCTAGATTGTGGAATACTTTCATCGTTACCTAATGTAAAAGGATTGGTCTTTGATTTGAATAGTATACCCGCACAATTCAGAAATAGATTTTCTCCGATGGACTTAGTTGGTTATAGAATAGAGTACTTAGACGCTGACAGTGGAGCAAAAATAAATAATTTCTATAGAATCGTCACATCTAACTTTTACTGCACAACCGTAGAACAAAATAACACAAACCCAAGTCAAACATCCCCTAGGTACGTTTATACAAACGCAAAAACTAATTTAGTGTATTGTACCTTAACACCTACTAGTGCACCATCGAATAACCCCAATGCTATCCCATTTATTGGACAGCCAGGACAATCAGTCATAATCACTAACACCTACTTTAATCCAACCGTACTCGATATAGAAATGGTAGACCACGATTTCGAGACACTTGCCATTGCATTATATGGAAACCAAGCCAAATCTATCGATAATGGAATTTATACTCTATATGATTTATCAGGAACTAACAACATATACATGCAATATGACCTATATGAAGTTAGAGACCAATTTAATGGACAATTATTTGAAGTAAAACAAAATAGAGGAAACAATATTGATTTTAGTCAAGCGTTTGGTACAATAACTAACTTTTAGTAATTATGGCTAGTAATCGATTTAGATATCCACCGGCCCCTAACAACGGAGGGGATACATTTAGTGATTTTTTAGTCGGAAATCAATACATGGGGTCACAACAAATGACCCTGGGGAATTTTTACACCCAACCTTCATATAATCAACCAACACCCCCACAATATAATTTAGGTACATTTTCTAGTCCGATAACACTAGAATCTTTAAGTAATGAAAGTTTAGCGTTAGCTCAAAAATTAACAAGTAATAGTTTAGAAGTTTTTGTTAATAATGATATGAGTGAAATATCTAGTTTTGTGTTGTATGGGTCATTAAAAAAACGTTTATCGGTAGCCACTCAAAACATCGTTAATTTTTTTCCCGCAGCATTATTTGTAGATGGGGTTAATGCCAACTATGTTTCTGGTAATACTACAGCTTATGATATATTATATAGTTTAAGTACTGAAGAAACTACCTTTAAAACAAATGTAAATATACTTTCTAACCCATTTAATCTTGAATTCACAGTAAATGGTAATCTTTTAACAGGGCATATAAGTAAAGAACAAATAATAAATAATTTTAATACTTTTGGGGTGTCCGCAGATACCTTATTAAGTATTGCTGACGGGACCGTATCCCCAATTAGGAATATAACTACTGAATTTAAGAAATACGCTTTAAGTTTTAGTGGTCAAATCGGGGAAAAAGAATATAGAATTAAAGAATTTAAACCACAAACTACAACTAACGACTATATAGAATTCACTGTAAAAGGTAACCCATTCAACCTACCAGAGACCGGAGGAACAATAGTAACCTCAACAATAGAAACCTTTTATATAAAGCCAACACAAAATCAAACACAGGAAGAATTTAATAATTTTAATAATGTAGAAAAATTCTTACTTAACAGAGACATAACCCCGATATACACTTCTGTTTTCCAAGTAGTAAAAGAAACTACAAATGGTGTAAAATATTATGGGAAAGTAAAACAAACTTGGCCTTTAGAAGATAATGTAAATATAGATGTAACTAGTGATAGGTATACTAACTATTTAATAAAATTAGCGGATTTAGGGGATGAAATTGACAGAGAAAAAACAAATTTAGTTTCTAGATTCTTAACCGCACCCCAACTAAAGGAATTTGATGGCACAAACCAACACATAGAAAAAACACTACAGATTTATGGTAGAAGTTTTGACGACATAAAAACTTTTGTTGATGGTATAGCTTATATGACTAATGTGGCGTATGATAACAAAAATACTATACCTAATGAATTAATAAAGAATTTTGCAAAAACTTTAGGTTGGTCAACACCAAGTACATTAAATAACACTACATTCTTAGATAGTGTTTTAGGGGTTAGTACCCCAGAATATTCAGGAACCAGTATAGCCAAAACACCAGCAGAATTAGATATTGAATTATATAAAAGAATATTACTTAATACCGCTTATTTATTTAAGTCAAAAGGAACAAGAAAATCTATAGAATTTCTTTTAACTTTATTAGGGGCACCAGAAGCTTTAGTAGAGTTTAATGAATATGTTGTTATAGCTGGGGCACCAATTAATTTAAATCCTGGCGTGAGATTCCAGTGGACAAAAAATCAAGGTGGGGATATTGCGGAATATAAAACCATACAAAATAAATTTGATTATCAGTGGGAAAAAATATCAGGTGGGTCGTACACAACTGATACTCTACAATATAGTATACCATTTGCCCAATATTATATACGAACAGGCACAACATTTAATCCATTTATTTTAGACGACTACCCAATAGACCAACAAGGATACCCAACCAAACCAAGATATACA
>Ga0098059_1000443_pt1 | contig 26310 bp, 10 predicted proteins | sample 20_taG_FD_92580 | JGI IMG/M metagenome (GOLD analysis project Ga0098059, IMG submission 92580) | Marine viral communities from the Subarctic Pacific Ocean - 20_ETSP_OMZ_AT15318 metaG | ecosystem: Environmental > Aquatic > Marine > Oceanic | place: Subarctic Pacific Ocean | collected 2015-01-19
TAAGGGATGAAAATGGTAAGGTATTGGAAAATGTAACAGACCTCGGGTTATTATATGGGGCTTATTACTTCCCAGCACCATTTTTGATTGCAACTTATCTGATGTACTATGATAGTGAGATTAGTATTTCGAGGCGATTTTCTCAGGCTTATCAGAGGATACAGGTAGAGGTTGCCACCGCTGACGATAATTTGCTATCTGCACTAAGCGGTCAACAAGTTTTTAAATTCCAGAAGGCATTATCATCTTATCCACAGAACGAGGTTACCTGGGATGGCTTACAGGTTACTTATTTTAATCCTAAACAAGTTCAAAGCAGAATAGAATACTTGGATACCATCTTATTGAGAGATAAAGAAAGTTTCCTGCGCTGGCTTAAATTACAGGTAACAGTAACTGTTGAACAGGCAGGCTACGGAAGCAACTCCACACTCCTGAATATTCCTGGATACAGAGCAGACTTGGTAACGAGGTTAGATGACCCGCCTTCTACTCATCCTCGGGACTTCCTGCTGGCAACCCTGGATGGCTCTCTTCCTTCTTTGGTGGATGTTTTTGGGTCCCCCAATAATATATGGAACGCTCCTATTAGATCTTTCTTCGCCACTTTTGAGAGGGTTCCTGCATACAGAGAGTGGTTTGATGCCGCTGTTAGGTCTGGACAATACCCCGCATTAGAAAATGATCTGCGCACGGGCAATTTATATGAATTTACTGCCACTCATGGCAAGCCCATGTTACAAAGTTCAAATTCAACTGCGGAAGACGGTGGTCGTATCGATAAAAAGTACTTTAATCTTTCTGATATATTCCCCAATTATGCCTCCCAGTGGATGGACTTGATTACTCGTATATATTTTGTTTTTGCGGGCTATGAATACCAGACTACTTTAGATGTAACCACTACTGAAAATCCATCATATTATGAAACAAGTGAGGCATTTAGGGAAGTACATAACCTGATGACGAACTGGCTTGATGCCAAATTCACCCCCCCGGATGTGCCCATCGATGATCGAAATTTAATAGAAGCTCCGGCAAATGCAATTGTGGTCTCTTCTTTGGCAAGGATGAGATCTGAAAGATCTCGTTTAGAGCAACTACTTATAACATGAGTAAACGACAGGGAATATCTCCAGCAGTACCACTTGTATATGACAGGACGGACGGTCCTTATCGTCTAAATAAAACTCTCTTGGAGGCTATAAAGCAAAACTTCAAGAATCTTATTCTGACTTCCCCAGGGGAACGAGTCATGCTTCCTGACTTTGGTGTAGGATTGAATAATTATTTATTTGAGAATATGGACGGTGATGTTTTCGACGCCTTGGTTGCTAGGATAAAAGAGCAAACAAGTTTTTATATCCCCTCGATAAATTTAGAGACCATAGATTTTTTGACGAGCGATGAAGTTACTACTATGGCATTTAACGAAGTGCAGGTTGTTATCAAATATAATATCCTTCCTTTAGATGCTCAGGACCAACTAATAATAACTTCGGTAATGACTACTTAAAAAACAAGGCGAGACTTTAAAAAATGGCAAAAAGACCCATAAATTATACGAGCAGAGAGTTTAACTCAATAAAAGAGGATTTGGTTAACTATGCTCAACGCTATTATCCCACTACTTTCAAGGACTTTAGTGAGGCTTCTTTTGGGTCTCTTATGTTGGATATGGTTGCCTATGTCGGCGACCAATTGTCTTTTTATACAGATTTTCAGACAAACGAAGGTTTTCTCGACAGTGCTATCCAGTACGACAGTATCAACAGGCTTTCGAATATTCTAGGATATAAAACCCAGGGCGCTGCCCAATCAACAGGACAAGTAGCATTTTATATAATTGCACCCGCAGACCCCAATAGCCGAGGACCCGATTTAGATTATTTTCCTATATTACAGAACGGAACAATACTCTCTTCAGATAATAACTCGGTATTTACCTTGATTGAAGATGTGGACTTCACAGACCCCTCTAATCAGATTACCGTTGCCCGAACTGATGTATCTACTGGTAACCCTACCTTTTTTGCTGTTCGGGCCTATGGGCAAGTAATATCGGGACAGAGGTATACCGAGACTATCACAATTGGAGACTATGTTCGTTTTAATAGACAAAAACTTTCAAAAGAAAATATTACTGAAGTCCTCTCGGTAACAGATAGTCAGGGTAATGAATATTATCAGGTAGATTTTTTGACCCAAGATGTCATTATACAAGAGTTTAAAAACACTTCTAGCGATAGAATTGCTGCACCCTATGTTATGAAAATTAAACCTGTTCCTCGAAGGTTTGTAACAGAGCATACCTCCCAGGGGGAAACATTTATTCAGTTTGGGTATGGATCGGCTAATAACTTAACTGGGGATGTGGTTGCTGATCCTGCTGATGTAGTTCTTAATACTACGGGTCGTCAATATGTGTCTGATTTGACTTTTGATCCTACTAATCTTATTCAAAGTGATAAATTTGGGGTAGTTCCTACCGATACCGTTCTGACAGTTAGTTATACCGCTAATAACACGGACGATGTAAACCTAGCTGTAGATTCTTTGAACAATGTAATAGCCCCTCAGTTGTCATTCAAAAACCAAGCACTCTTAGATCCAGCTTTGGTTTCTTCTGTAATCGCTTCAGTAGAGGTAGAGAATGAAGAGCCAATTTTGGGTGATACCTCAATTTTGACAGGGGAAGAAATTAGGCAAAGAGCCTATGGAACCTTTGCCTCTCAGAATCGTGCGGTAACCAGGACTGATTATATTAATCTTATTTATAGAATGCCTTCTAAGTTTGGAAAGGTTAAGAGAGCAAATGTTGTTCGAGATGTAGATTCCCTAAAGCGCAATCTAAATGTGTATCTGTTGTCGGAGAATTCAGTAGGAAATCTTACCCCACCCAACCAAACAATACGAGAAAATACTAGAATTTGGCTAAACAAATATCGAATGATCAATGATACTATAGATGTTCTTGATGCCCGAGTGGTTAATATTGGCATTAGGTTTAAAGTCCTTCCTGAGTTGGATATAAATCGCTATGAGTTATTGGAAACTTGCGTGCAAAAACTAAAAGATGAATATCTTAATATCAAATTCAATGTAGGCGAGGCTGTATATATCTCCGAAATATACAAGCTACTTAATGATGTTCCTGGTGTCGTAGATACTATGGAAGTAGAACTGTTCAACAAAACTGGCGGTTTGTATAGTAATTACCGTTTTGATATAGATTCTAACTTATCGGATGACGGAAGATTCTTGATCCTCCCAGAAGACACTGCCGCTGAGGTGCTTTTTCCGGATACTGATATTGTAGGGGCGGTAACATAAGATGGGTATAAAGAAATATTATGCTTCGGCAGACAATACAGTAACTAATGCATTTAAGGCTAATCTTCTTACTCGTGGCACCGGGTCTAATATGGGTGCTGCGGATATTTTAGAAACATTTGTAATACACGGTCAAACCTCTACCTCCTTATCAATACCTGCCTCAGAAGGGAATGCTAATGCGGCAGAACAATCAAGAGTGGTGATACAGTTTCCCACTTCCGATGTGGCTGCTGATATGTCTAGTGGGGTATTACCATCTGACTCTTCTAAAATAAAGTTCTATCTCAATTTGTACAATGCACCTCATGGAAGCACTGTGCCTTTAGATTATACCTTAGATGTTTATATGCTATCTGAAGCATGGACTGAGGGTCGTGGCTTAGATATGGATAACTATACCGATCTAGGACAGTCAAACTGGGATAGGAGAGATTCTTCTAATACCTGGACGCAGGCAGGCGGCACCTATCTAGCGGCAGGTGATACTAAAAAGACAGTAACTTTTGATACGGGACTGGAAAATGTTTTCCTAGATGTATCTACACAAGTTTATAAATGGCTAGATAGCTCGGAAGCAAACAATGGCTTCCTTATCAAATTCCCTGATGCTGTAGTGTCGGGTAGCGATTCCTATTATACGAAAAAGTTCTTTTCTAGAACTAGTGAGTTTGAACTATACCGACCTACCTTAGAGGCTCGATGGGATTCTTCCCGCAAGGACAACAGAGCGAGTTTTTATATCAGTAGTAGTGTTGCTTCGGGAGCAGATAATCAAAATACTTTATTCATGTACAATTTTGTGCGAGGGCAACTCAAGAGTATTCCTAGCTTAGTAAACGATAGATTATCTGTAGACATTTATTCAGGATCGGCTGCTCCAACAGGAAATGCTTTACAAGTAGTAGTTGATACGGCAGGCACCGTAAGGACAACCATAACTGGTACTTTGCTTGTTGAAAACGGCGCTCAAGTCCCCGGAATTTATACTGCATCTTTTGCCAGTACCAGTTCATACGATACTATCTTTGATGTTTGGCATACTGGCTCTGGCGGATCCCGTGTGAACTTTATATCCGGGTCTTATATTCCTAAAACAGTAAATACTGCTGATGGTATCCACGAAGAGGAGTATGTTACAACTCTTACTAATTTAGAAGACTCTTATGATAAGGGTCAAAAGCCCACCTTAAGATTGTTCACTAGAAAAAAGAACTGGAGCCCTAATATTTATACGGTCGCCACATCTCAAGTGGTGCCCGAAATAATTGAAGATGCTTATTATAGAATCTTTAGGGTTATAGATAATTTTGATGTCATCCCTTACGGTACCGGCAGTTCTAATAATAACTTTACTCGTTTATCTTATGATGTTAGTGGAAATTATTTTGAACTAGATACCTCCTGTCTTGCCTCGGGTTATGCCTATGGAATTGGGTTTGCGTACTATTTACAGGGGGAATACCTAGAACAACCAGAAGTGTTCAAATTTAGAATTAAAGAAGAAGATAAATGAGCGTAAAAAAGTTATTTCAAAAAAATAAGCAGGCAGTAACTGTTGGGAAGTACCTTAAGGCTTCATCACCTGATGGTTTAGGCGACGGTATAGAATCTCAGGCTCATTTATCCTCCTCTCTGGAAAGACAACGGTACTTTCTTCCTTCTATAAATTATGGTGACCCCAAAAACTTTGTAAAGTTTGGGTCTGCTGAGCAATATTACAAAAATGCTTTTGAGTACATTGCAAATTATTTTCCTTACGATGGGTCTGTTTTAGAGAGAACAAGCTTTTACAATGATATCAATCCTTTAGAAAAGTTTATTCTAGAAGATGTATATCCTAGATCTACTGGGTATGTGACTATCGGTGCGGATTATGGAACTGTAGCCTCTGATGCTTCAGGGTACTATTCCTCTTCGGCAGAATACATTCAAATAAAGGGCGGTCCACACTCAGGGTCAATTTATAATGAAGATAAAAACAGAACCTCTAACTTGGAGTTTGGCGGAGAGTATGGAAATACTGTAGAATTCTTCTTTAAGAAAGAGGGGTTGACAGATGTCCTCACCAGTTCGGATAGACAAGTTCTCTTTGATCTTTGGAACGGTGCTCCCACTACAGACTCTACATATGGTCGCCTGAGAATCGAAATAAGGCAAGGAAGCGAAGACAGCTTTTTTGTTACTCTCTTATCAGGAACAACCGGCTTTGACGCAGTGCGGGTACCTTCTGCCGGCGGATTGACCATCGCTGATGGAACTTTTAGGAATTATGCATTTGTATTTAATACCTCTGGTTCGTCTCCTACTATTGACTTTTTTGTAAATGGGTCCTGTGTAGAAACAGCTATTCCACCTGCTGCTTCCGCAGAAATAGGCTTGGTGACAGGCTCTATGATTGGTAATCTTGGTGCCCTACGGGCAGATATTGTTGGTTCGCCTGGCGTCGCCGAGGGGTATGGCAAGTTATCTGGATCCATAGATGAATTCCGCTTCTGGAAAACGAATAGAAATGACGAACAGGTTGGTCGATATTGGCTTAGTAGTGTTGGCGGCGGCTCTAATAAATATGATGCCAATGTTGGGCTGGGCGTTTATCTTAAGTTCAATGAGGGTATAACGGGAACTTCTAGTATAGATGATGACTTTTTAGATTATTCTGGTCGGCTCTCTAATGGTATTTACACCGGATATAACCCCTTGTATAGTCGCAATACAGGCTCTGCTCTGGATTCCTTGAATTTGACCTCCGTTACAGAAGTTGCTTCGCCCATTGTGAGGACTCAAAATCCTTTATATACTACTAAAAAAGCGCAGTATCTTCTTTCTGGTAGTAACTATGATTATCAAAACGGTGCCCGTTTGATGAATAATTTGCCTAATTGGATAATTGAGGCTGAAGAAGCGGGCGCAAATGAGATTGTTGATCTTACACAGATAATTTCAAGTTATTTTGATACTCTATATAATCAATTGACGGTAATGAAAGGTCTAAAATATACGGACTATATTAGTGGTAGTGTTAGTGCCTCTATAAATCAGTTTCCCTATAATGACCGTTTGGTTGAGTCATTTGGTATTGAGGCACCAGAAATATTTGAGAATATTGGAACCCTGGCACAATTTTTACAGCGTGACGAACAAATAAATTTTGAACAGACTTTGGCTGATGTCAAGAACTCCATATATAAAAATATTTATAATAACTTAAGTTATATCCTCAAGGGCAAAGGAAACGAAAAAGCAATTAGAAACTTCATCCGTTGTTTGGGTGTAGGAGAGGATGTAATTGCTCTCAATACTTACCCTAGCAACTCAGATTTCCAACTGAAGAGTAATTATTTCTCGACATCCAGCCCTAAGAAATTTGCCGACTTTACGGGGCTATTGAATCAGTCCGACGATGCTGCGACTGTATATCAGTATTATGATTCTACTAATGCTAATTCGGTGGGGTTTATAACAGGCTCTAGTGTAATAGAAGAGTTTGCTTTTTCGCTACAGTCAGAGTTTGTATTTCCCGATAAATCCAATTTTAGATCTTTATCATATGAGGTGCCCAAAATTCTGGAAGCTTCTCTTGTTGGGTTTCATACTCCCATGGACAGCAGCCAGACTTCTACAGACTTAACTTGGGCTGCTCCCGCCGATGATTATGGACTCCAAGTCTATGCGGTCAGGAGTCCCGGCGAGTATGCGAAGGTATATTCTCCTTTATATCAGGTCCGGGATGCCTACTTCGTCGTTAAAAATAGTGCCGGCGCAACTTTGTTGACCAGTTCTATTTTCAATGAAGTATACGACAATCAGAAGTGGAACCTTACCCTATCTCTCCGACCTAAAAAGTACCCCTTTGCCGACGGCATTAATGGTGCTTCTGTGGCTGGGGATGGCTATTATTTAGAACTGTATGGTGTCAATTATGATACCGGGATGAAACGCAATAGCTTCTTAGTAAGTGCAAGCATGACCGCCCAAGACGGTGCGAATATTTTAGAAAGTAATAAAAGAATATATGTAGGTGCTCACAGAACAAATTATACTGGAAGCGTCCTTACGCAAACAGATGTTCGAGCATCCAGTACCCGCTACTGGACGGACTATTTCCCCTCTGGAACATTAGACCTTCAGGCCAAAGAAGCAGATACTCACGGGCGTGTAAGACCATATAGGAATGCATATTCGTTTCAGACTCAAAATCCGGGAGTTTATATCCCAAGAATTCAAACACTGGCAATGAACTGGGAGTTTACCGATATTACAGGTAGTAATGCTTCCGGTCGTTTTGGTGTTTCCGATTTGTCCTCCGGGTCCGTAGCTCCTGATTATGTAAGCAATTATCAGAATCCTATCTTTAGTAAAATTAACCTGCGACAGCACACTGGTCGAGGGGATTTCTTCGTAGCCAATGCTACACCCGTGCGAAAAGAATATGTCTATACCGATAAACTGCAAATACCAGAATATATCGGCGGGGACTCCATGGTCACGGTAATGAACTCGGATGATCAGACTTTTGGGATATATTCTCGACCAGTTGATTTCTTTTTTGCAGTTGAGAAAAGCATGTACCGCAGCATCTCCAGTCAGATGCTTAAGTTATTTGCTTCTATTGAAGATTTCAATAACTTAATCGGCGAACCGGTTAACAAATACCGGCTCAACTATAAAAGAATGGAAAAGGTAAGGGAGATATTCTTTAGAAAAGTCCGGAACGATATTCCCGATCTTGAAAAATATATTGATTATTATAAGTGGCTCGATACTTCAATGAGCGAAATGATAGAACAACTATTTCCAGAATCCGCACGGTTTGCAGATTCTGTCCGGAAAATAGTAGAGAACCATGTTTTAGAAAGACCCAAGATACAACATCGGGCATCAATCCTCCGAGGAAGACGGTCATGGCCTCCCCCCGGCATCACTGGTGGACCTAGCACTTCAATATGTTATGATGCGCCAGGATGGAAGTTCAACCATGCCCCTTTATCTAATGAGCAGAATGAGAACTGTTTTTGGTGGAAAACTCGTGCCCTTCGAGATAATCCTATTTTTGATACTCCTGTGGGAATCTTGCCTACTCGAAATGCTGTTCTAAATGCTCTTCAAAAAGAACAATCCCGTAATGTTGTGGTGTGTTTGACTGCGGAGCCTCGCTTCCCTTATTATGGCGGAATCAATCAGACCTGGAACAAAAAGCGCAATATGCGCAATATTACTTTTAGTCGATTCGAGCCATTGGAGGATTGTACAGACGACACCGAACCCAACAAGAAGAAGAAAATTTCTTTTAGGGTTGAATTGGGGTCTGGTCTTTATAAGGGGGATAATCTCTCTCCTTTTACTGCTATAAGTTCTAGCGTCGTTTCTGGGTACAATGCCGGGCTGATAGCTTCGGGTCTGTCGGGAATATCTATTACTAATTTACATGAAGATAGTATTCTTCCTTTCCGTCATAGCGTGCCATTACAGGGTCCCTTCACTAAGCGACATGTTGGTGGTCTCCAAGCAAGGCACAACGCACCATTTAGAACGGTAGATCGAGCCGAAGAATACACTTTAGAAATTGCTAGCGGTACTGGGTCAATTACCACGCTGACCGTCCAAACTGTCCCTAAAGGTAAATACCTAAGAGGTGCGGGTTCTAAATCCCCTCTTAATATTGAAAACATAAAGACAGTTATATCCGATCACACAACGGGCGATGGCGTTCGTTTGGTGGGCAACTATTCAAAATATTATGAAGTTGTCCAGGGTAATGACAGATCAGCTACAAACATGGACTTTGTTTTTAATCCTACTTTTTATGCTTATAGTGCCCCCACGGCTTTCTTGACCCCCCCAAGCCGCCGTGCGCTGGGCTTGACTGGTTCTGCTGGTTACCCGGCTCCCCGTCAACGATCAGGTGTTCGAACCAACGAAACCATTTTTGTAGACTTGTTTTCAGCCCCAGGGTCTAAACAAGATTCAAAACAATTGTTTAGGGATGTTAATTCGGATACAATGTCTCCAAATAATGCTCTCCCATTTCGTAACGAAGCAGTCCGCCGCCCTGGAAACTTATCACATCGCCAGCTTGGTATCCCTTTGGGTGCAGGCGCTGGTTTGGCTGGGTATCTTCGCCTTCACACAGGTTGGGGAGGCTTTCAGGCAGATATAGCTCCTGAGCTAAACGATGCATATGCTGATCCATTTATCGGGGTAAACGCACTCCAGTACTTCAACGGCGGGGGCATACCTATGGTTGCTGCTTGGCCGGCTGCTGGTCCTCCTAATATCGATAATATTATGCTAGGAGGATACCCAGGGATTGGAGATGTTCGCCTGGCAGCATTACATAAGACACAAAGAAACACAACAAAGAGAATAGAAATCAGCGGCAGTATTGTAGTTGCAGATATCATGAAAACGGGCTCTGTTCGTGATAATGCCTATGTGACTCGACCAATACCTTCTGCCGATAGGGCAGAATGGACTTCGTATATTTCAGGTGCTGCAACTATTGCGACCTATGGTGCTTATATTGCCAAAGGGGAAAGATACCCTGATGATATTACTTTTGCAAACATGCCCTTAAATGCATCTCCAACCTGGGCAAAATCAGTATTTTACAACACCAACATGAGCAAGCAGTTCTTGTGGGATAAAAATTATGATTTTGAAATATGGAAACAACTAAGGAACTCCGATAAACCATCTGCAAAATACTACTGGCAACACAATACTTATGAATTGCTCCCAGAAGTGGTAGAAAGTAATGTTCCCGGTACAAATCGGGTACAGAGGGGTTTTGCCAACAGCACTCTTTCCCGAGAAGTTAAAGATATAGCCATCGACGAAAACACCTCAAAGTACTACTATTCAGTATCATTGCGAGAAGCGCCTGTTACCTCTCGCTATAAGCCATTGGTTCATCAGATTCGCACCCCGCTTGGTAGCCCTTCTAAAACATCCGACGAAAAAATAACTGTTAGTTTAGATTATAGTTACGGCAATGAATTGATGGCTTTTGCAAACCGCCGCCTTAACTTCGATCTAAAGGGTAACCTTAAGGCTTCTTATGGAATAATCAAAAGACCTTATGAGATATTGAGAGAACAGAGAGTTCCAGGCACAGAACGAAGTGTGGCAGGATTAGATCTTATCGAGGTCTTTTCGTACCCTGAAACAATTTACCCAAAAGAGGTTTACACATACCTTTCAGGTTCTCGATCCCGATTATCTTATTTGTGCGATTTCTGGAAAGAAGACATCGATGTAGCAAGTTTTCCTGTGGGCTCATTTACATCCTATAGTAATCTTCTATCCGAGACGAATCAGCTAACTTATGTGCCTCAGCGTGCTCGCCTAAAGCATCCTTTTGTAACAAGCCAGGGTTCTACCGTACTCAATTCCGTTCAGACGCCTTATAACTCTCTCGACGCCAGTTATCCACTTGGTACTGGTAACGGTTCGGGTTCAATTTGGCCTATGGATTCTTATCTATATTCCGACTCTACAGGTTCTTTGGTTACCGTGATGACACAAAGCGTACCGGTATTGTTTGCTGATGCCACCACCATGGCTTGCGGTGAACTTATGATGACCAGCTACGGCACGATAAATGATAGGATAACGAATCCTGCCTTTTCTGCCAATACAGCGTCTTATGCCTCTTCTAGTATAAACTCTGCTCAATATCTGTATAGTGTCCCCGTAATGAGTACGGGAAGTGTTATCGTTACTCCTGCTGTCGCTGCGGATGCAGAAATTGAGGCAGTAGAGATAACACCAAGCGTTTTACACGATCAAGTTTTCCAAATAAAAACAACTACTGTTACTGTTGAATTTACTTTCGATACAGGTTCGGCAACCCCTGGAGGTACAGGCGATGATTATACAATCGGCGCACAAGGTCCTATTGCTGACACGAATGATGTTATTAATCGTATTTATGCTGCTATATTACTCGCCAAGTCTTCGGGAGATATTGATGTAACCCCTACTAATCCTGGTGCTGTTGGGTCTACTATGCGATTAGACGCTGATGTCCCTGGGACTGCGATGAATAGTGAGACTATTACGGGTGATGCCGTCACCTTCGGCGATATCACTGTTGTAAATTGGGCAAACGGCGCTGCTGCCTCCACCACCGCCGGCAACAGTTTGCCAGAAGTAAGATCTCCGGGATCAGCCTATACAAGACCTGCGTGGACAGCAGGACGAGAACGACGATATGTTGATGGTCCAGCAAAAGGTCAACTTGCTCCTGCAAGCTATCCTTTTTATGATAACTATGAAGACTTCCATAGAGACACCAGATTGGCTGGTCAAGACTATACCATAGTACCAGAGTTCAGGATAAGTGAGCATGTGGCTGAATATGAGGAAAATGGGTCCTTGTATTCTATTATTTCCTCCTCGCTTGAAATAACGGGTGCAAATGCTAACAATTTTGACGGTTCTAATCCTCAATTTTATGAGAGATTCACTCAAACTGACAATATAGAATTTTTAGCCGACTTCATGCCTAATGATCGTGGAAACAGGAATTATATCTTCAATAAATTCCCACGGCACTTTGAAATTTCATCAGAAGCAAAAGTGAGATTATTGCCATACAGCGGCTTTTATCCCGTAGATCGATCTTTGGACTTAGCAACTTTGTTCCGCTCTACTTACGAAAATAATGCAGTTCTTTCGTCAGCTAGTCCGATCCCCGCTCAAGGGTGGAGAGCCATCTTGAGACCTTTTTATGCTCCTGGCATTATGTATAACTCTATCAAGTCGGGACTTGCTGTGGATTATCCTATTCGCCGAGCGGGTCGTAATGCTGATCAATATTATGAAAAGGTAGCTTCTCATACGCCCCTTGCTGGTTGTTTGACTGGTTCATTGACTGCTGTGGCGGCAGGTTCGATTCCAGGGAACAAGAGAAGAAATAATGAGGACTTTGATTGGGCTAACCCAGATGTCAATAAATTTTTCTGGGCAGATAGACTTCCTTTCGAAACGATTCTATCCCCAATTGATGCTTTGGAAGCAGGGTTTAAAGAGCCTACTGTTTTGTCGGATATACGCCAATTCATGGCAGTCGATGTAAGTGGTTCTTTGACTCGCAAGGGTTTAGATGATTCTTTATATAAGAAAGCGGTGTCTAACTTCTTGGCTAATGTGCCTAAGTTCTTCTTATCTCGTAAGGTTGATAGCTATGGGAACGAGGGATACTTGACTAAGTTTGTATCTCAGTTCGGAACCCCACCCTCAGCAAAGGCGGGGTCTATTACTACTCCCGTCAGAACCGTGGAAATTGACAAGGGAGCCGCCTATATGATGGAGATTGGACTGATGAAAACAGATCAGTTTAATTTCTATAGTAACCCATATGCATTTGGGATGCCCACCAGTACAGGATCGACTTCGTGGGAGACTCTAAACGCTGATCAGATACCTAAGCCTAATTCGTGGCCTAAGCACCGTGCTGAGTTTGCTCCTTTTACTCCTTCTCATTATTATGGACCCTCTGTGGCTCGCATTACATTCATGCCTGTCGGGGACAAACTTACATATACTTTGGATGAAATCATAAATAACGATCGAGGCGAGTTGTTTGTTCAGTACCTCAACGAAAGTGGTAGTTATTATGATATGGCTTCTGGTTCTTTTATAAGCCGTGATGGGGTTGCTATGTCTTCTTCCGCTACTCCTACCTATGGATGGAATAGAGCTTGGCAAAACCGTATGGATATTGACGCATCGATTAGTATTAATAATTCTTTTGTTACAGATTATGGCTCCTCTTACCGGTCACTAGACCCTAACAAGTGGACTATCATGCCTAAGTGGGAGTGTCCAACTCTAGACTTCCCAGATAGATCAACATCTTCAGATCAGTATGCTTTTTCTTCCTCGGTAGGTCAAGGGTACTACACCTCTTCGGCACAAGGTATGTGGCATCAGTACGGAACGATGCCAGACAATAATCAGGGATCTTATCTCTATATTAAGGATATACCAACGGGTGCCGAAGAAGAATATGACCTCGTCGCCATTCCTTATGCTGGCGGTTCATATACGGAGCGTGCATATACTTATGTATCTAAGATACCAGACTTTGTTTCTAATGCGGGGCGCTCGGTTAGATCGATGGCTGACCTAGTTGGTTTTGATCCGGAGGAGATTATTCGTGCAGGGTTTGATACCACTAAAGCCAAAAGGTTGGGTGAACTCGCCGCCGATGATGAGAAATCTATTTCCGAGGCTATTTTGGCTCTTCCATTTTATATTGACGATAAGGACCAGCCACGACTTATAACTTTGCAAGCCCCGGCTAATAAGCTCGGTCCTAAAATTAAACAATTTAGGAAGCAGTTTACTAAGTTTTCTCTTCCTCCATCTTTAGGGAAAAGTTTGTTGAGTATGGTACCCAGTGATTATCCACATGTTCCTGACTACATCAATCCTTTTGGGGGAGATGAGTACGACTCAATCATGTCTGGTGAAAGTATGAAAACAACTCCTGTGGTTTATTTGATGGAACATAAAGTAAATCTTACACGACAGGATCTGGCAGATATGTGGCAGGGGATTATGCCAGAATTATCCACAAAATTCCAGCACAGTATGACCTCAATAGATCACTATATGCCGGGTGATAAAGTAGAAGAAGAAGTAACTCGTTTCCCAGAGGTAATTAAGGAGCAGTTGAATCTTGGTGTCGAAATGACTGGTCATCCTCGTTATGATTTATTAGACATAGCCCAGAGCCCCGAAAAGCTTGGATTGTTTCCAGAGATCAAGTGGCTTGTTTTCAAAGTAAAAGAACGAGGGTTGTTAGATTATAACCAACTTATTATGGAAGAGGTTGACGGAGAATTTGTGCTAGACTATGATAATGCTCGAAGGAGATTCTCAGGTACGACTCTCACGCCTGAAAATATAGACGCAATTCTTGGTGATCGTGACGAGTGGTCTAAGCTTGTCTACCGGTACCAGCACTCACTGGGTTCCCCCAGTTATAACTGGCCTTATGATTATTGCTCTGTTGTGGAACTTGGTAAGATCAATACAAAAATTAGTTTCCGACCGGATTTGAAGAAAGAGAACGAAGAAGATGTGGCAGATGCAGAATTCCGAACTCGTCAACTTCAGGCCTCAACACAGGAATCCCAACAGGTATCGGACCTGGGTAATTTATCTAATCTCTCCCGAAATTTAAATGGGTAGTAATTAAGGTATGGTTAAGTTTTTCGATCAAAAACAAGAGGTCATTCAAATCGAGCTTACTCCCTATGGGCGTGAGCAATATGCTAATGGTAAATTTTCTCCTCAATATTATACCTTTCATGATACCGGAATTCTTTATGATGGGATCTGTGGTTCTAAAACTGAAACACAAAATGAGATTGTTACCCGAATAAAAAACACTACCCCCCGCCTACGACCACAAACTCGTTTTACTAGCTCTCTAGGTCAAGTAGTGACCCTAAAAAGCCTCAATAGTAAAAATCAATTCAAAGAAACTTTCCCTTATGTGGCAACTTATAACAGAGTACTTGGGGACAGTAGTGTGTGGTCAGATTATATGCCTTCGTGGGACATAACAGTGGACAAGGGGAGCACTACTCAAATCGATGAGGGGGTAGAATATTTAGCCGGTCGCACTATTCCCAGAGTGACGGTTAGCTGTAGTATAGAATATGATTATACTACCACCGAATCATCTACTCTATACACTTTATTAAAAAGCGATAAAATAATTCTTGACATGCAAGAATTAAACACTCAATTTAAATTGAACGGAAATTTTGACATCGAAATATTTAAAGTTGATCGTGGTAAAGGTCTCCAATCACTGGGCTTCATAAACCCGGAAACTCAAAACTCTCAGGCTTTAAGTAATCAAACTTACCCTAGTCAGATGGCAGAAACCATCGCAGGGACGAATGCTGATATTCTTGCTGGTTTCCCAAAACTAGATAACACCTATGTGGAATATTATTTAGATGTTATGTTAGATCAAGAAATAGACGGAGTTTCAATGCCTTCTAATTCTACAATCTATAAGAGTAATTTCAATAAGAACCCCGGAAGCATTTGTCTTACGGACGAGGGTAGACCCACCTATAATACTGACCCTGGCGGTAAATAAATATGTTTTTACGAAGTATAGCTGAACTAAATTTCTCATCGATCACCCTTGAGACAAGTAGAAACGAAGGTGATAGAGAAAAAAACTTGGCTATTATTAATACTACATTCGTGCAGGCGTCTAGTAACTTGTCTGAAGCTAATTCAGAACTTGCGAATTTACACCTTCGAGTCATCGCCTCCTATACCCCAAGTTCTTCACAATTGGGCGACTTTACTTGTCAAAGATTTAATGAATATAATCTTTTTGACAGTCAGAGTGCTGAGTTTGGTAATGACAACCCTCCAGAAGAGATGGTTAATTTTTTACAAAACGAGATAGCACAAAAAGCTGGAGTTTCTTTTTTGAAGCAAGCCGGTCCTTTCTCGCCATTCTCTACAGATAGATCTATTATCCCTAGAATGTTTAGAGATAGGGTCTCTAGTGCCGGCACTCCGGGTGGCATCACTTTATATGATGACTTGTTGGTGAATCTGATGCCTAGGAGTGCTAATGTTGTTCCGGGGATGTCTGGGGGACCCTTATCTGAAAGAGGAATCTCATCCACCAGGGTGAGGACAACTAATCCGATCCGATCCACACAAACTAGCTTGAGCCAAGAGGAAATAGAGTCAGGAGTTTTTACCGGCACGGAAGAGCCCGGCGACCAAGACGAGCCCCCCGTGGACAACTCGTTACAATTGCTCGATAGAGTTTCTTTATTGCCTATAGTAATTGATCTTTCTTCTGTCTCGTCACTTATTAAAGATAATCTTACCTTTTATATGTTTGTGTACGATTCTAATTTTGCCCCCCAAGAAGAATTGTTTGAGCTTCCTGAAATATCATTAAATACGGGAATGAGTCAGTGCATTTCGGCAACCGTTCGGGGTAATCAAACTGTCTGGAAACCTATTTCCATATCCAGACCTTACCTTGGTCTAGGAAAAAGATTACCGGGAGGAGAGTATCTGGACGCCACCGCCGCCACCGCTCCTAATGCTAATATTTTTCAACATATTGACCTGTCGCCTTCGGATAATGTAGTTATACGACTAGCCAGTGTATTCGACAGGGTATATGATCAACTAGCGAGGACTATTCTGGACGAGAAGCCAGAAATAAGGAAGATCATAAGCAAGGATAATTATTTGTCCGAATTATGGATTTCAAAAGATAGTGATGAGAATCACCGTTTCTCGTTTGCTTTCGATCTAGAATCTTATCTTATCGCTAACAGTTATTTCCCATTTCTCTATAGGAGCCAGAACCTTTCCCGACAAATTATAAATCAAACAGGATTTATGGCTGGCTCTGAGCCTTCAAAAACTTTGAGCATGAGGGTTTTAAGAAGGTTTGTTTCTGAGGATTCTACGATGCCTGTGAACCAACTCACCACCAGCGGTCATCTAGTAGAGAAGGGTCCAAACATACCTTTCCCAGAGAAGGTAATAGATTCTGTTGGAGAAATACCCAATCTATATTTGGATCAGCAAAATGATGGCTCAACTCCAAATAAGATTATTTTCTATGAGGGTAAAGACTCTTTCGGCATAGAAGGAGAATACACTTTTAGGGATGCACAAATAAGTGGAGATTTTATATATGGGGCTGACTTTACAGTTTATGACGCCGCACCGATCTTTATGCGTAACCTTGTCACCTATCTTATGCAGTTGAGATCGGGCGTTGAAGAGGTGTTCAATACTATTGTAAACTCGGTGCCCACGACAGAAGGCTATCAAGGTGGTGTGGTAAAAGATGGTCGTAATCTATACAATCCTGAGACTTTAGCTTTAAATGTGCCCCTTCGTCAGATTGTAGGTGCCATCAATGGGCAACAAGTTAATTTCTATGATTATCTCATAGAGACAATCCGGCAATATCAAGTAGTCATAAATGATCTAGCTCCATTAACTACAGGCGGCTTGTTAGATGAATTCTATTCAGCAGCCTTTAGTTTAAATCGTGGTCTTATCGACCCCTTGACAATTAAGGATGTCCAGAAACTCATAGATTTAGGGATTCAAATGTTATTCAGAAAGTTGACTGAAATCTTCCCTAATGACCCGCTTGGAAGAGGTCTTGACATAAGTGAGACTTCACCCCTTGAGCGCCGAGGTTTTTGCCAGCGAAAATTCCCAGTATTGAGGGGACGCCACTTTTTTGGGGAAACTTATAAAAAAGGCAAAAACCTAGGATACGGTTATGATTTTATATTCACTAAAGAACCAGACATGGGACAAAGGAGCGGCATAACCAGAATTTCGTTCCCCGAGTATGAAGCCCGTGTCAACCAAGAATTCGTAAAATATTTTCAATCAGCAGAGGATCCTGATGAGATTAGGACTGCTTTGTTGCCTCAAGGACCTTATAGAAATCCTGGTTATGCATATTTTACTTCAAAAACGATTAGAACTCCTATGACTGATGATATTCTACAAACCACCGCCGGTGCTGCGCCTGGTACCCCGATTTCCAACTATGACCTTGATCGATATGGAAGATTATTTTGCGACATTGTTGATTTAAATCATCGTATTCACAACAGGCAACATAACCCCACTATCACTCCTGGTCGCCGCTTGAGGGCATCAGCCAATGAAGAACTTTTTAATTCTGTAATTAAAGTTCTGGAGGAGCAATATGCGGTAGAAATAAAAACAGAAGACATACTGCCGCAGTACAATCCTCCCAGAGTATCTACAGGTAAATATGAACCTACTGTAAAAGATAAGGAAAAGGTGGGGACTTTAATAATCCAGAATGGACCGCTGGCTATCCCTACTCTGGTGGGCGGTGCGAACAATATTGACCCTACAACTTTGACTTATTTTTCTAATGTTGAGACAGGTTTATCCAACACTGCACTCGACAAACAAAAGGGTTATACAGATGAAAAAATCAGTACCAAAAGAAAAAACCAGATACCTATAAAGCTTCCTTTTGCTATATTTGGAGAATTATCTGTGGATAGTTCTATTGACTTAGATACTACCTACCAGGAGAAAGAATTCAACTCCATGACCGGATTGACCAATATTTTAGCTACAAGGGGTGCCGGCTTTGCACAGACGGTGGAGACTGGGGTAATAAGTTCTTTTCCGAACCAACTCAAGAACATGATCTTATTAACATCGACCAATGAAGATGTAACTTTGGGAACATACCCAGTTCAGTTTTCACCTTGCCGCCCTTATTTGGAGGATAAAGACTCAGCGATATTAGAACAGTTAGTGAGCTATTATAGTTCAGATGACCCACCTCCTCCATTTCCTCAAACTAAGGATCCTATGAAAGTTTATGCTAAATTTTTAGCTTTTTGGATGAACTATAAGCAGATTGCACGGATCGAGTATTTAGATACTTTTAGTAGCTTGGATGCTGCTAGTATATTTTATAGCGATATACCTCAGTCAGGTAATCCGGAAGTACTGGACAACACCTATTTGAGAAAAACTAAGATGCCGGTCTGGAAGGTCATGGACCCTGATTTTGCGCAAGATGTTATCCAGAGTGGAAAAATATTATTTTGTAGAGTGAGGGTGATGTCTCCGTTGGACTACAGAGACCTGGTGAGTAGTTTCAAGCAGCCGATCATAGATGTCTTTACCGAGTCCTTCCGCAACAAAGAACCTTTAGAACTTCCTATGTATAATAAGTACTTTTTATTAGGAACTCCACAACAAGAACCAGAACCAGAACAAGAACAAGAGCCAAAGCCCAAGCCAAAAGATGAGCCAGGTGCTTTTCTTGGTGGTCTTGTTGGCTACTAAGGAAGGCGTGAAAAATGACACTTACACGAAAAATTAAACTCAAAGCACCTGGCGGGGGATCTGGACCTTTTAAGAGGTTTTACGAGGATTCTTCTATGACTAATCCCGTTGTACAGGATAGGAGCCTTCATATAACCCCTGAGGGTTCGAACCATCGAATACAATATTCACTAGGAGGATGGTCTACACCAGACGATGATCAAGATCCGGGAGTTCCCCTCTCAAGACAAGATGCCACAGAGGAGCAAAAATTACAATGGATAAATGCATATGCTCAGCCATCCATTTACGGTGAGTCCGATCGGCAGCACTCACAAACCTCATACATTTCCCAGGCTTCAGGGTCGCAAACTTATAATAGCTTGCCACGACTTCTATCTCAGCTACGAGAAAGAAGTATTACTCGGGTCCTTCTGTCCGAGAATGTTAGAGATTATTTAAGAATGGTATCTATCGATACGGCGACCTATAACCCTGAAACTGAACAAACTACTGTATCTGTAAGTTCTTTTTATCAAGATTTGTTCCGTACTGCTCCTGATGGTGTTGTTATGCGTCATACAATGGAAATAATTCAAAAAGTTCGAGTGGGTGGCGAGAGCATCGCTCCCATATATATGCCGGAATATCTTTATCAGGCGAAGAGAAAGATCCTGTCAATGATAGAGCAAACCACCGAGGGACAGCCTCTTACTAAAATGGTTGCGCTGTTCGCCTTAAGCCCCCGCTACACTGCTGAAGACCGTGGCAGCGCCCTCAGCGCTATTGTGCTACTCGACGACCCATCTTGGAAAACCTGGTTAGCTACTGGCGGAGATGTAACAACTGAAGAAGTGAACCTCATTTGGTCCAGGACCAAATTGGCCGCTGCGTTCTGGCCCCGCATACCTGTGTGGATGGACGAATCTCTCGAAGCAGCCCGGGCCCAAGCCTGGGAACTACGAGGCGAACTCCCTGAGATAGAAAGATTACAAGAAATAGATATTTCAAGCATTGCTGATTCTTTGGACTACCTTGTTCCTAAATTATTTATTTCGCCTGCACAACTTGGACAACAAAAGCTGCAAAATATGCAGGACAGCCGCATAGCATTATTTAATGCAATCCGCAATTTGATAGGAAAAGAAGAATTAGTTAGGCTGGTTTTCCAAGGTCAGTCGGTCTCTTCCTGTCCCTATGGTTCTTTTGATGTACAGATTTCTACTCCTTTTGTAACCAGGAAGGAGATATACCCACTCTTAGAACTCGGTAACGGAGTAGTTCAGCGGTCCACGGGAGCAAAAATAGACCCTCAGTATCTTCTATATAACAAGCATTATGAAGAAGCTATAAGCGGTTCTTTTGTAACCGAAGGTATACTGCCTAATTTTTATATATATAATCTTTATGCCTCCTCATATCGGGATGACCGAGGTCTTAGGAAGACCGATGCCTGGGAGGGGTCAAGGTCATCGAACCACCAAATAGAGGGACACTACCAGGATCAGCTTTCACTAGGTGGTATTATTTCCGAAACGGATTTACCTACATCTGGTCAAGGATCTGGTGATTATCTACATACCTACTCCAGAGAAGTAAGCAGCCCTGCATTATCAGATCGAAGAAAGTCTTTTTTAGAGGCAGCAAGTAAATCTTTGATATTTCCGGCAACCGACGGAAATATGTTATGGAACCTTAGAGGTGAACACACAGGGCTGCCAATGCACATTGAAACTAGTTTCACGCCGGAAAACATTGGACCCGTGGGTGAGGTTATAAAAAACAGTGGTGTAAGTACTACATTGCTGGAGTCGCTTCGAACTCAAGAGCCAATTTCTGATATAAAATATGATACGAGTACCGATCTTGTCATGGGTGTGTTGTTTGGGACCCCAGAGAGTAAATATGTGAGCCATGTCCCATTCGGGGAAAGGTCCTATAACACTTATGACATCTTCCGGTCTCTAGACTTCGGCAAAAGCGGGGAGACTATTACATCCCTCGTGGTGACCGAAAAGGGGCTTGAACCCGTTACTGGAATGGGATTAACTAACGATCAAGTTAGCGAGGTGGACAGAGCCAAACGCCAAATTAGGTCTCTATTGCCGTGGCAAACACCAGATTATCCTGACTTACTTCGTTCTGGCACATCTTTGTCTTCCGAGGCTTTAGGGTATGTTTTGCGTAAATATGACACAGACGGGAATATCCTTCAGGAAATAATGTTTGGGAACACGGGAGACCTACAAGTCCTCTCCTATATTGATACACAAGTCAAATACAATACAAATTATACTTATGAACTCAATGAGTTCCGGATGGTTTATGTTCCTCGTTATGATTTATTTATGGCAGATGCAATCCTACCTCAAATTCTCTCAACATATCCTGACTATCCTTCTATCGTTGCAAACCAAGCAAACCTCGCAGACTCCGATATGAATCCGTATTATGATATTTATACTTCAGAAAAATCAGAAGGTCTTATTGTAGAGGTTCCTATTTATGGGTCTGCTTATGATGTCCCGAATTTTGAGGATGTAGCGGGTTCGGTAGAATATCCCACTGCAAAGATAATGGATTATCCTCCTACTACGCCTGAGATGCAGATTCTCCCCTTGTTGTCGAACTATAGGCAGATAAAAATAAACATACAACAAAACACAGGAGATTATATTGGAAAGAGTTCCTTGGATGTGGTCTCTTTGCCAGAGACCCTAGTCAGGCATACAGAACTTTATGACTACCAATCTCAGTTTGAGTATTATATTCTTAAGCCAGGGAAGTTGGGGTTTAGGAATGATGGGATTGATGAAGTTGCTACCGCTCGCCTCTATAGAACAAAGAATATTATCAATAATGTCTCAGAGTATTCCGAACTTTATAGATCTTTTGGGATCGATGGCAGCGAAACTTTGACTATGACTATTGACCCTGCTCTCTCATCAGAAAATAGTGTTTTGTCGCTGGACATTGTTGATACCATCGAGCCCAATGAGTATTATTACTACACTTGTGTGGTTGAAGATGTTCATGGAAACCCTTCTAATCCTTCCCCTATTTATAGAGTGCGGCTTGTATACGAAAAAGGTCTTTACATTCCAGAAATAGAAGTATATAATTTTACTCCAATAAATAACCAAAGACCAACGAGGAAATTCGCCCGGTTTATGCAAATACAGGCATCTGATATTCAAACATTTCCTTTTGTCGATATTGATGAAAATGGTGCTTCAGTGGGCACAAAGAACCTCGCTGAGCGAACCGACTCAGGAATCATCGGTCAAGAGTTCATAGTCAGATTGACTTCTAAAGATACGGGGCGCAAATTTGATGTTAAACTTTCTTTTAACGAAAAACTTACTGAAAAATTCATAGAAAGTGATGACCCCGATGAATAAGAAAACCAATTTTGATAAAAGGATACTACTTAATAAGAACTAATCGATTAGTTCGTAAAGAGGAAAAGTTATGGGATTTTTAGACAATAGCGGTGATATACTTCTAGACGCCGTACTTACAGATGCGGGACGAAAGAGACTAGCTGCCGGTGACGGAAGTTTTAGAATATCTAAGTTTGCTCTAGGCGATGATGAGATTAATTACTCATTGTATACTCCCGTTACTTCGTCTGGTTACCAGGATTTGAGAATTTTGCAATTGCCTGTTTTAGAGGCTTTTACTAACAATACAAGTGTTCTGAAGAATAAGTTATTGACTTATGCTGACAATAGCCTCTTGTATCTTCCGGTGATCATGCTGAACAACAACGGTCTCGTGGGGAATGTAACAGCTACGGGAGCCACACCAGCATTTTCTGGTTATTATGCCTCTGTAGATGCCACGACCGTTACTGAAACGACTATTGGTAATGATGGGCGCTCACCTGGCTTTTTGTTTATCGATGATGCCTCTGCTGCTCTGCCAAAAAATGGTTCCATGGTATTCGACCAGGGATTAGATACTACAGAATTATCTCTAAATTATCTATCAAGTAATCAAAGAAATCTTGTTGAGACGCAATATATTATTGAGGCTGACAACCGCCTGCTCCAGTTGAGAACTACTTCGGGTGATCACTCGATTGCTACACCTACTTTTGTGGATGATGATAGTGTCGCCAGTTATTATTTCTCTCTAAACTCAAATCCAGGTTATTTTGGTGCCCAGCCTGACGGCGCTGGACCCACAGAACAAGGCGGCGCACCAGGATTTGACTATACTATCACTGATCCAGGTGGGGTCAATGCTTCGTCTTTGGGTAAGGTTATCGGCGGCGACGGAACCACTACAGGTCGCTTAGGTACTCGACTTGTGTTCGGTCTGCGAGCCACACTAGACCTTCAGACTTCTACCACGCTGTTTACCCAGTTGGGCGGTGAGATGTCTGTAACTATTGATGGTACGCCTAAGACATTTTATTATGTTGATACGGTCGTTAGAGTAACCGGATTTACGACTGGGTATCGCACTGATGTCCCCGTAAGACTACTGAAGTGGAAAATCACTCCATAATAAGGAATAAGAAATGGCTACTAGTTTTAAGACACTACTAAGTACAGATGTAACCCAGAACCGGACAAAGCTCCACGAGGCAATCCCTCTAACTGGTACAATCCTATCGGGCACCTATGGAACATTTGGTGCGGAAACTAACATTAAGAATTACTCTCATGGAATGTTTCAGTCAGTTTACGATTATCCTTATCTAAGTTCATCTGCAAATCATATTTTGGATTTGACTGTGGGGTTATCTACCGCTATCCTTCCGGCAGAGGTAGCTTCTGCTGTTCAGCTTAATCAAAAAAATGATATTTATAATGAAATGGCACAAATTCTATGTGGCTATGATTCGAGTGGAAACATTCAGCGTTTCGATAATCTAGGAGATTTTGGTGGCTCTACTGAGGCGCAAAAAATGAATGGTGTTTATTTTGTGAACCTAGCCAGACTTCTAACAAAAGATGAGATTCAAAAAGTATCTGGAGGTGGTTTTTCCCTAATTTTTAATGCTGGTAGTGATCTAACTCCCGCTACTATTGGTGACGAATTAGTCACCCTAACAGATTCAAATGCTACAAATGCACTCACTAATTCCCCCGCAGGCGAATTCAATGTTTTGTATGCTGCTTCCAGTGATGGTTCTCCTACCGCCGCACCTTGTGGACTCTTATTCTATCAAGCCGGCATTGCTGTCATAAGTTCCTCTGTGTTCCAAGATACCATTGCTGCCGGGAATAGACCAATGAATCCGGCTGCCCAAACCGCCACACAGGTTATGGTCTTGGGTGCCATCAGCGCCAGCGCAGATGCCTTCCGCCGCCGAACAAGAGATCTTAGTTTTAACAACACTACTGAACTAAACTCTACTATTTACTTCTGCCGAGCAGGATCTAATGAATTCAATTATAGTAGTAATCCCACTTACCTAAATTCTAGCAAGATTCAAGTAAAGAATGTTGCCAGTGACGACCCGGTTTCCTACATTACTACCGTGGGTCTCTATGGAGCTAATAATGAAATGTTAGCAGTTGGCAAGTTAAGTGAGCCACTGAAAAAGACTCCTGCTGATGAATTCACACTCAGGGTAAGATTAGACTACTAAAGGGGGTCCCATGGCATACCTCCATGAGTTCGGTCCCGATGATATCTTCATAAACCGGATGATTGCTAATCCGTCTTATGAGTTTCTCATGTATAGTGGGTCAGCATATATTAATAATGATCGCTACCAGGGGGTAAATATTCCTACTGGGTCTATAAGTCTTTATGAATACAATGTCGATCGTGATGGTACAGCCCAACAACTTATTTATCCGTTCTTAATTAAGGATGGTCACTGGTTGGCTTTCCCTAGTGTAACAACTTCTTCTTATGCTAGTCAGCCATATGGTACGGTGATTACTGGCTCTTATCCGCTAACCGCCTCTATGTACCGTCATTATTATCACGCCACCACGGATCCTTTTCCTGCGGGAACAAACGCCCAGAAGGACGCCTACACTACAAACCGCCGTGAATTGGTAGCATTACAAAATACTATGAATTACTATAGAAATATAAGTAATAAGTATGAATATACTGGGGAGTATGTTGATGGAGTGGTAAATATGATCCAAATTCCATCAATATTTTTTGAGTCCGGAATCGAGAAGGGTTCTGTAAGTCTCAAATTTTATTATACTGGGTCTTTGATGGACGAGGCAGTTGATAGTCTTCAAAACGGAGAGCTTATTTCTACTATGGGAGATACCGCCGGTAGTGTCGTGGGTATGGTTCTTTACAATGAAGGCTTTGTCCTTCTAACTTCCTCTGTAAATATTAACACTACATCCTATGATGATTATCTAGGTACTGGTGACCCCACCACCAATGTTAATCCAAGGTGGACCTATTTTGGCAGCTACTTGGCGACCAGTAGTGCTGGCGGATTTCCTACTGCTAGCATCAGTACTCTAACCTTCAAAGGGACCCAGAAAATCCCCACGATGACGATGTTTGCAAGCATTCAGCCTGGTCAGGCAAACAATTCTCTAAATCCTACTTGGATAAGTTCCTCTAATGGGGATTGGAGAGGTAGAACAGTCACCGGCTCGGGCGGATATGTGGAGCCCAGACAGCTTGTGATTAAAAATACTATTCAGAGCCAATATTGTGATTTTGAAGAAGAGTTTAGCAAACAGACTTTCATAACCGAGATTGGCATATATGATGACGAGAAGAATATGATTGGAGTAGCCAAGTTGGCAAATCCAGTTATGAAAAAAGAGCTTGACGAATATACATTTAAGCTTAAGCTAGATCTCTGATATACTAACTTATGATTTTAGGATTAGATATTTCTACCACCATGGTAGGCGTTGCTATACTTGATGAAACAGGCAAGCTTGTAAAGAGCGAAGCTTGGGATATATCAAAGAGCGATACTTTGTTTGATAAGGCAGAATTTGTTGGGGCAGAACTGTATGCATTGAGGTCTGACTATAAAATTGACCACATATTTATTGAAACAGCCCTAAAGAAATTCTTACCAGGCAAATCTCGTGCTGATACTATTTTGAAGCTGGCAAAGTTTAATGGTATCGTCTCTTGGATTTGTTTTGAATCATATGA
>Ga0098059_1000444_pt1 | contig 26296 bp, 24 predicted proteins | sample 20_taG_FD_92580 | JGI IMG/M metagenome (GOLD analysis project Ga0098059, IMG submission 92580) | Marine viral communities from the Subarctic Pacific Ocean - 20_ETSP_OMZ_AT15318 metaG | ecosystem: Environmental > Aquatic > Marine > Oceanic | place: Subarctic Pacific Ocean | collected 2015-01-19
ACAATTATGGGAGTTAACGGCCTAAGTAAAGCAATTAGAGTAGCGTTGCCATAGCAGTTTCGCTCGCGCGGAGAAAATTGCGATACTGAGAAAAAATCGATCGCAACCATCCTAGATGGTTTTAAACTAAGAACATACCCAAGACAATTTATTAAAAATTAGTTTTTACACAGTCTGTGCCAACAGTGGACGGTCAGGAAAATAGTGCCTGAAGTCAAGATTTTCCCCCTTTGGCCTAAAACTCCGCATTATATGCCAGCTTGAATAATATCTTGCTTACACTTTTGCCATGCAACAATATGATCCATATTTAATTCATTTACAGGCTCTACATGAAGCTCATTTAATTGAATATGATTTATAACTTTTAGAGCCAAAATTGATGGATTAAATGCGAAAGTTAATAGAGCAGAAAATTTATCTCGTTGTTTTTCTAAAAATGCATCTATTTTTTCTTTTCCAAATTTGTGTTCAAAAATAAAATTTTGATCATTAATTGGAATCATCATATGTAGCACCCCTTGTGCTGCGGGGTGGCTAAGTTGGCATAGTTCAGAATAACAATCATAAAAATCTGAGCTTGTTTCTTCATCTAACATTTTAACATAGCGTGCGGCTGTTTCTGCTTTATGAGAATCAGGCGCAGATTCACCACTATTTAATCTTCTAGCATGGGAATAGTGGATAAGTTGATTTTCTAAATCTGTGTATATATGGAAATTCGGGGAGTTTTGATTAATGGAGATATTAATATCTTTTATGTTCTTTGAAAGAGTGGTGCATAAATTTGATAGAGAAAAATAACTGTCGGCTACTGACTCAATAAGGCACCTAAATGAAGATGAAAAGGGCAAATATAGTCCAGCCTCATATGAATTATGCATTCCTCTTAACCATTCATAATTTTTAGCAATTGCAGATAAGGAACCAAAATTTGCTCTATACAATAATTCTTTCATATATTGAGATTGCCCCTCACTTGGTGAGGTTTGCGTTAGGGATGTAAATTCACTCTCGTTCATGAAATGATATTTATGATTTTTAACTTCGGAAAGAATCTTATTAATTATAGGGATAAACTGTGATGCTTCTTTACCTAGTATTTTTTCGTACGTGTTTTCCATTACAACTTAACTCCTTTGATGGGCCTGAATATTTCGCCAATAGTTGATTTGGCATATAACTAACTCACTAAGAGGAAAATAATAGTTGGTTTAAATAAGCGACGAAGGCGTAAAAACCAGCTGCTATTTTTCCTTTTGAGTGACTTATAGTGCTACACACTCTCGCTGACGGACAAGCTTTTTGGTGCTGAAAGTTGAGCTCCAGTTTTATCATAAGCTAAGAATTTAAACGATGACTTATTTTTGAGCCCCTTGATTTCTGTCTCTACAACGTTTTCCATTTCTGTTTGTACATTGGCATGCACTTTAAACATTTCTTCATTTGTTTCTTTAATAGTTTTCTCTAAAGCTTCCATAGCTGTACCTAAAACTGGAATTTTAGATAACTCTCCCCACATATAATTTTGTAAGAAAGTAATTAAAAACTCCCATGCGCCATTAATGGAAAAGTATGAGCCATCCTTATTCTTTTTCAGAGTGGCGATAACTTTGCCTAGTCCCTTAATCATAACAAGGCTATCCAGTTCACCGCTTGCTTGAATTTCTTCGAGGATTCTAACTATGTCATTGAATAATTCAGGTAAACGACTTTCTGCTTTGTAGTGTTCATAAATTGAATCAAAATCAAATGCAGTATCAGTTGGGTTTTCAAAAACCCACTTATGACTTTTAATTTGATTTATATTCTTAATTAAATGATCAATTAAGTGAGTTTGCTTCCACGAATTTCCTTGGAAGTGATTGAGTCCTTGAATTAAACTAGGTAGCCACGCTGGTGAGTCTTGCTTAGATATTGAAGCTTTTAAATCATTTGCCTTCGTTAAGGCTTCTTTTCCCTTATTCTTTTTACCCTCAAGTTTTTCTCCTACGAGAGCAGCAACTAATTCATCTAGCGTTTTAATTAATTCTTGATGTTTCTCAGTCACAAAACGCATGTGAAACTGAACGCTTTCATTGGTAGTCAAAGTGTAACTCCTGTAGCACTAACATTTTATAGTGCGCTAATGGCGCATATTTCTGCCGACGCCACACTTATTTATCTATTTTATATAGTTTTATCAAATAACCTAAGGTATTGCTATCATAAAGTTTTCTAAAGCTTTAAAGAAAAGTTAAATAGAACAATATGCTCGCGTCGCTCATTTTCATGAATATATGCGCAAAGAGCTGTTTGCCCACTCAATTGACTATTATATTTATCCAATCTCAAGACCGTTACTCGCTCTATGCCGAAATTCGGCTCAGTCCCATGAGCGGACATTGGGCATCTATACAATGTACATTGCATGACGCGACCCCTGCGGATTTAGAAATATGAATAAGTCTTAAATTAAACTTTAGATTTGTTTACAGATCTCAATCAAATCTAACTGTCGTATATGCGCCAGAAGCTAATCTTCAACGCCAACATATGCGGCATGATGTTCTTGCTATATGAAGTTGCAATGCTTCTCGATGAACTCTTGCGGATTACACACGACGGTCGAACAATCAACGTATGCGAAACACGCTTTAGCCTTTTTGACAAAGTTTATGTCACCTGAAATCAAGAAACTTGCCCCCAAAGCTGACACTGCATGTTGCATATCATTATTTGAAGCATTGAAACGATCTTTACCCTTTTTGGTTCTGGTAAAATCATCAGCGTGATAACCAGCCCAATTCATTAGACTATATGCACGCGCAACGGCATTTTGCGGTGTGTCCTCAAAGTAATCTGCAAAATCAAAACTATTATTTTCCAATTTAAACGTTGCTTCAATAGCATTTACTACATCCTTGATCTCAATACTTTTTACTTCCAATGCTTTAATGCTCGGCATCTCTCTAAATTGTTGAGGCCCTAATTGTTGCTCATTAGCAATATTAGGCGCTTGCAACGAGGACAATTTTGTTCTCAACTCATCCAGTTGACTATGCATATTTACGAAATAGCTTCTTAACGGTTCATCAAGTTTTTCGAGGTCAATCGAATCCAATTGCGATTCACAATTAAAAATTAAAGTGCCCAAGTTCACCTTTAACTTCTCGTTGATTTCGGAAAAGCTTTCATCAATCGGCAACCCCGAAATTTTACGAGAAGATAACTGGCTAATCTCCATTAGACTAGTAATACCGAGGTCTGCATTTGATTTTTTGTTTTCTAGGTGTGCGTACCATATATTATCTGGCTCTTGGTTGCTAAGTGTATGTTGTAATGGCTCAATATATTTAGCATCTAATTCAGCTAGAATATCGATATGTTCTTGGCGATATTCAGCCTTTGGAATTTGCAAAATTTCATCAAGAGTAACATGAGAATAAACGACCGTTATTTGTTCAGATTTGAGAGCATGTTTAAGTAGTCTGAATAAGTCGTTTGGAGACTCATCTATTTTACGTTGACGTAAATCACTCAATGTATTTTGATCTAAATAGATCACGAAACCCATTGAACACCTCCATTTATATAGCAGCTTATTGAACACCATTTTTGTGGTTCATAACACATCAAAACGAAATAACTATAACTTTTTTAGTGTCTGTTTTTCGCTCACACCAGTCTGGAACATGAAACTTTATCTCTTGAATCATGGAGTAGCATAATAAATACCAATAGCAAGGAACAGTATAAAGTTATATTACTTTCTGTATCGGTAATTCAGTATGGTTTATAGTATGCGTACTAAATATAAATAATTGTTTTTATTTGTTAAAAGTTAAAATAGTATTCTTTGTGGGGTTATAACTTTTAGTCTGCGTTTTCAGAGCGATCACCTAGGCTAGCAGCCCAACTCACAATTTTGGTCACTTCTGGACGTTTTTCATTCCAAAGATGATCATGTTCTTGCTGCAATTGTAAATAACCTTCGCGAGTAATTAAGTTTGTTTTCACGCTGAGTTCTTGTTTAATCTTCATGAGTGGCAAGGTATTAAAATAAGGGCAGCTTGTCGAGATAAAATAGCTATCAATGAATTTGAAATGTTCAGTAACAATCTAAGCACTTAATTAGTTTTTTATTATTAAGTTTTTCATTTATATTAACTATTAATAAATTATAAAAATAAGCAACAGATTATGGGACAAGAGACAGTAAAAGTATTAGTGGTTGATGACGATAAACGTTTGCGCAGTTTGCTTGAGCGCTATTTAGTAGAGCAAGGATTTATTGTTAGAACAGCCGCCGATTCACAGCAAATGGATAGGCTTATTGAGCGTGAAAACTTTCACTTAATGGTGCTTGATTTAATGCTGCCCGGAGAAGACGGGCTCTCTATTTGCAGACGGTTACGTCAAAAAGAAAACCAAATCCCAATTGTGATGTTGACCGCTAAAGGTGATGAAGTAGACCGCATTATTGGTTTGGAGCTCGGTGCTGACGATTATATTCCTAAACCGTTTAATCCACGTGAGTTACTTGCCCGCATAAAAGCAATATTACGCCGCCAATCAAAAGAAGTGCCAGGGGCGCCCTCAGCAGAAGAGAATTTAATCAAGTTTGGTAAATTTACCTTAAATTTAGCCACACGAGAAATGAGCGAGGGGGATAATACCGTATCACTCACAAGTGGTGAATTTGCCGTATTAAAAGCGTTGGTATCTCATCCTCGAGAGCCGTTAAGTCGTGATAAATTAATGAACTTGGCAAGAGGTCGTGATTACAGTGCGCTAGAGCGTAGTATTGATGTGCAAGTGTCACGCCTTCGCCGTATGATTGAAGTGGATGCGGCTAACCCGCGTTATATTCAAACTGTATGGGGATTAGGTTATGTGTTTGTTCCTGATGGTGAAAAGTAATAATTATGGGGATGTTTCCACGTAGTGCGTTTGGGCAAACTGTTTTTTTAGTAGCAGCTTTGTTGCTGATTAACCAAATTGTATCCTACGTCACAGTAAGTTTATATGTTGTTAAACCCACTATTGAGCAAGTTAATTTGATGCTCGCTAAGCAAATTAAAACTGTATTTATTGACTGGGAAGATGGGGTTGAAGTAACCGATGAAGTTTCAGAAAAGTTTTTTGAAATAACCGGTATTGAGGTGATGACTCAGCGTGAAGCGATGCGCAATGGCTTAGGGCAAAGTCGTGAGTATTCAGGGCTATCGCGAAGTATGTCAGAGCAGTTGAATGGGTTTTCTCGGGTACGCATTAGTCAAACTGATCCACTTATTTATTGGGTGGAAGCCCCGCAAGCACCGGGCTATTGGGTTAAAGTTCCCTTAACCGGATTTAAAGAAAGTAATCTTGAATTTTTAACTTTTTACTTATCCAGTATAGGCTTTTTAAGTGTATTAGGCGGGTGGCTATTTGCAAGACATTTGAACCGACCATTAAAAGCACTGCAACAAGCGGCAATAAAAGTAGGCGTTGGTGATTTTAGTACTAAGTTACAAGAACAAGGCTCAAGTGAAGTTATTGAGGTAACGCGGGCTTTTAACCAAATGTCGCGAGGTATAGCAGCCCTTGAAAATGATCGTCGATTACTCATGGCAGGTGTCTCTCACGACTTACGAACACCGCTTACCCGTATTCGGTTAGCCACAGAAATGATGGTTGATGAAGATGATTATTTACGCGAAGGTATTATTTACGACATTGAAGATATGAATGGCATTATTGATCAGTTTATTGAATATTTACGCCATCATAAACGTGAAGAACAAAGCTATGAAGATATCAATGCGTTAGTAGCCGAAGTCGTACAAAGTGAATTAAAGCATCAACGTGTTATTACGTTTGAAAGCAATCCTAACCTAGGTAATATTCCCATAAGCTCAGTGGCTATTAAGCGAGTAGTGACGAATATGATTGAAAATGCACTGCGTTACTCGCAAGGGGATATTGAGGTGCAAAGTTATTTTAATAGCAATAAAAAGTACGTCATTATTGCGGTTAACGATAATGGCCCAGGTATTCCTGAGAGTGAATTAGAATCAGTGTTCGAACCATTTAAGCAAGGTGACGCTGCACGAGGCAGTGAAGGCAGTGGTTTAGGCTTAGCTATTATTAAACGCATTATAGACATGCATAATGGCAAGGTTGTGCTCTCTAATCGCCCTGAAGGTGGTTTAAGTGCGCAAATATATTTGCCAGTTAAAGTGGTTAATCAAAACTAAATAAAGCTATCCGCCGTTATATGCGGATAGCTTTAACCATTTTATAGTGCTTTAAAACGAATGGCTGTACCACCACTGGTGGCCAATTTTAGTGTGAGTTTATCATTTGCGGTAACAGTGCGTTTTTCAATACTTAAATCATAAGGATTGTCCTTCCACTCAGCGTTTTTACCGTCTTGGTAGATTTGCGCTTCAAACTGTTTATCTTTATCTAAGAAGTCGAGTTTAACCTCAATGGTGCGGGCGTTTTCATCAGTTACAGCGCCTAAGTACCAGTCATTACCAGTGTAATGATCGCGTTTACGTTCTTTTCGTGCAAATACAATAAAGTCGCCTACTTCTCCATCAAGCGCAATACTTTGTTGCCAATCGGTCGGTACGTCTTGAATAAATTGAAAAGCATCGGGCTTAGCTAAATAATTTTTAGGTAAATCAGCCGCCATTTGAATTGGGCTGTACATTACAACATAAAGTGCTAATTGCTTTGCAAGTGTTGTTTGCGGGCGATTTGTATCGCCACCTAAGCCATTAAAGCTCATATCAAAAATACCTGGCGTAAAGTCCATTGGGCCTGCCAGCATACGCGTAAAAGCAAGCATTGGAATGTGCTCTGGTGGATTGGGTGGCGTGCCCCATGCGTTAAATTCTTGGCCGCGAGCGCCTTCACGAGCAATCCAATTAGGGTAAGTACGGCGAAGGCCGGTGTCTTTTATTGGCTCATGAGTATTAATACTTATTTTATGTTTTGCAGCTAGCTTAACGTTGTATAAGTACTCATTAACCATAAATTGGCCGTCATGCCACTCAAAACGGGCAATGCCGTTTTCATCAATGCGTTTAATATTGCCACCATCGGCCACATAACCGGTTTTAATTTGGCTTACATTTGATTGCTCGTAAAGCGCAAAAGCGTCTTCCATTTGATTACGATAATTTGTTACGTTACCTGAAGTTTCATGGTGGCCAATTAACTGCACCCCTTTTTGCTTACCGTAGCGGGTAAGCTCCTCAATATCAAAGTCATCATATGCTTGGGTAAAGCTAAATACATCGCCATTAAAAAACCAGTCGCCATCCCAACCAGTGTTCCAACCTTCAACTAATACACCATCAAAGCCGTATTTTGCGGCAAAGTCCATGTAGTATTTAGTATTTTTTGTGGTAGCACCGTGTTTTTCGCCACTACCCCAAGTATTCTCATTGATGTGCATGCCCCACCAAATACCTACGTATTTGCCTGGTTTAACCCAGGACACATCACCGAGCTTATTTGGCTCATTTAGATTTAAAATAATATCTGAATTAACTAAGTCTACCGCATGTTCGCCAATTTGAATGGTGCGCCAAGGCGTATTAAATGCACCGTGCTTTTTGACTGCTATACCATCTGACCATGGCGTTAAATCGGCGCTAAAAGTGCCTGGGCGACGTTGGTTAAGCACCATGCCCGCATAATCGACTAGGGCTGCTTCATGAATACTGACATGCACGCCGTTGCCATTTTTAAAAGTAAAAGGGGTGTGAGCGAGTGCAGCATCTTGTAAGGCTGTGGTGTTGTAGACATATTCGTAACGATTCCAACCGCGAGCAGGTATCCACCATGCAGTGGCTTTATCGGCACCGGCGATGGCAAACTCGGTCAGCTCTTTAGTAATTTCTGTTTTTTCAAAACCGGCTTGTTTAGGGACTTCATAGCGAAATCCCACACCGCTATCAAAGGCTTTAAATCGCACTGTGTATGTGCCACCGTGGGGTGCGGGTTTATTAAAGGTAACGGCAATTTCATTGTGCTTGTCGACAACGGTTTGACGCTCTCCCCAAGGTTGCTGCCATTGACTATCTGTTTGTGAGCGAGTTACTTCACTAATAACAAAACCTTCATCAAATGGCGCTTGGCTTTTAAATCTAAAACCTAAATGTGACTGCGTAATAACAGGTTTACCGTTAAAGCTAATAGAATAGTAAGGAGATGAAGATTGATCAGATATGGTGATTTTAATTTTTTGATCAGGCGATTCCAGCATGGCTTCTTTTGCAAAAGCGCTGCTTGAAAGTAAAGCAACTAGCAGTAAAGGTAATCTCATTGTGTGTCCTTTATGTCAAATTGTAGACTATGAGCATAAAGTGAAGGTGGGGTTATTACGAGATGACTGCAAACGTATTCAGTGTAATTAAACACATAAAAAAGGGCTCTAGCGAGCCCTGTTTTATATTTATAACTTATTATTTTTTATCAAAAGCGCGTTTCATGTAATTAGGTGTTGCGAGTGCACCGTGATGAATGCCGCCATTGTAGTATTCACTATGCTGTGCAATTGTTGCTGCGCCGTCTTCTCTAAAGCCATTAAATGCCTCAGATTTGCGAGCTAGCGTCACTGACCATAACCCACTTGGGTAAATAGGTTGTGGGAATGGGAGTGTTTGTAAATCGTTAAAACCAACACTTAGCATAGCTTCGCGCATTTCAACCAACAGTGGCATATGCATTAATGGCGATTCACTTTGTTGTACCAGTATTCCACCAGGGCGAAGTGCGTTTAAACAGCTAGTATAAAACGCATGGTTAAATAAACCTTCACCTGGGCCTACCGGATCAGTACCATCAACAATCACTACATCAATAGACTCACCAGCTGCTTCGCGCATGTATTTAATGCCATCGTCAAACATCACAGTAGCACGTGGGTCATTATTTGATTCACATAACTCTGGGAAGTACTTTAACGACATTTGGGTAACCACTTCGTCAATATCTATTTGAGTTACAGTTTCTACGCTTGGGTGCTTGAGCACTTCACGTAACGTACCGCAATCGCCGCCACCAATAATAACTACGTTTTTTGGGTTTGGATGCGCCAGTAATGCTGGGTGGCTGATCATTTCGTGGTAAAAAAAGTTTTCACGGCTACTTACCATAGTACAACCATCAATGATCATTAAATTACCAAAGTCTGTGGTTTCAAACATTTCTACTTTTTGAAAAGGAGACTGTTTTTCATCTAACTTTTTGTTAATACGTAATGAAAATGCGCTGCCATCGCGGTCGCTAATTTCAGTAAACCACTTACTTTGATCTAAATTTGCCATAGTTGTTGTTACACTTTTGGTTGAGTATGAAAAAAAGGAGGCAATTCTGCCAGTGCTTGGCCTATTGCTCAATCAAATTTTACTCTCTTTAGCGAATAAAGTTAGCTATAAAGAGGGGAAAGTTCAATTTTTGTTAGCTTAGCAGATAGTGACGTATTAAAATGCCCCTTTACACCTAATTTAATAAAGAAGAGTTGCCATGACTTGGGGTTTAGAAACAGCACGTGCTACATACAATGTTGCTCATTGGAGCGATGGTTATTTTGATATTAACGCACAAGGTGAGTTGATAGCCTATCCTGATGGCGACCAAACAAAACCTGCCATTTCTTTAAGTCAGCTTACTGAGCAATTTAAGCAGCAAGGGTTAACATTGCCCGTACTGGTGCGCTTTACTGATATTTTAAAAAATCGTGTAGATACGCTCACCAATGCCTTTACTCAAGCGCGCACTAACCGCGAATATAACGGCAAATACACCTGTGTTTATCCTATCAAAGTAAACCAACAGCGCTCTGTTGTGAGTAAGTTATTAGCTCACCCAAGTGGCCTAGTGGGACTTGAAGCTGGTTCTAAACCTGAACTAATGGCCATTTTAGGGGTGGCGAAAGAGCCTATTACTATTGTATGTAACGGCTACAAAGACAGCGAGTTTTTACGTTTAGCCTGTATTGGTCAAGCAATGGGACACAGCGTTAAAATTGTGGTTGAAAAACTCTCAGAGCTAACCACATTGCTTGAAGAAATTGATAATTTAGGCATTGAACCGGCTATTGGAATTCGTATTCGCTTAAATTCGGTTGGCAAAGGTAAATGGCAAAATACCGGTGGTGAAAAAGGTAAGTTTGGTTTAACCGCAGGACAAGTACTCAGTGCAGTGGAAGTACTTAAGCAACATAGCAAGTTGCATTTAATGCAAATGGTGCATTTTCATATTGGTTCTCAAATCGCCAATATTCGTGATATCCATCGTGCCTTGCGCGAATGTGCTCGCCATTTTGCTGAATTAACTCAATACGGTGTACCGCTAAATACGGTTGATGTGGGTGGCGGGCTTGGCGTTGACTACGAAGGCTCAGGCTCACGCAGTGCCTGCTCAATGAACTACACAGTCGAAGAGTACGCGCGTAATGTAGTGAATGCATTTGCCGATGTGTGCGATCAGCATAACTTAACGCACCCTGCTATTATTACAGAATCTGGCCGTGCATTAACGGCTCATCATGCAGTGTTGATCACCGATGTCATTGATGTAGAAAAAGCACCGAATCATTTAAACCCAGAACCGCCATTGGAAAACAGCGCATTAGTGCTAGATGAAATGTGGCAATGCTTACAACGTTTGAACCCACGTATGGCACTTGAAATATATCATGATGCTATGCACTTATTTAGCGAAGCACACGATCAATACGTGCATGGTTTAGTGAGCATGCTAGAGTGGGCGAAAATAGAGCAGCTTTACTTTACGATTTTACACCGAGTTCGTGCATCGTTAAGCGTTAACGCACGCGCTCATCGCGAAGTGCTGGATGATTTAAACGAAAAGCTAGCCGATAAACTGTTTGTGAATTTTTCATTGTTTCAGTCATTACCTGATGTATGGGGTATTCAGCAGTTATTTCCGGTCATGCCCATCGAAAATCTAACGCAGCCGCTTACTCAGCGCGCGATTATCCAAGACATTACTTGTGATTCTGACGGGCAAATACGTGAGTACGTTGAAGGTGCAGGTATTGAAACTAGTTTACCTATCCCTGAATATACACAAGGTCAGCAGTATCATATTGCCATGTTTATGGTGGGGGCATACCAAGAGATTTTAGGTGACTTACATAACCTATTTGGTGATACCGACTCAGTCCATGTTGAGCTTAATGAGCAGGGATATGTATTAACCAATGCCATTAAAGGAGACAGCGTTAAGGATGTATTAAAATTTGTTGATTATGATAGCGAGTTATTAGCTGATAACTTTGCCACTCAAATTAATAAACTTGATGTATCAGAACACTGTAAAGAAGGGTACCTAGCCGAGCTCAATGCAGGGCTTGAGGGCTACACCTATTTTGAAGATTAATTTAGTTGCATAGTTAAGCGCGGTCTTAGTGGCTGCGCGATGTTTAAAGGAATAGAAGTAATGTCAGTTATTCGCAGTGTATTTAGTATTTTCTTTTATACAATAAACACTCTTTTTTGGTTTGTGCCTATTTTTATTTGTGGCATCGTTAAGTTAATCCCAATCAAACCACTACAAAAATTAATGAGCTGGACGGCCAAGCAATGTGCCTCTATTTGGGTGACCTTCAACACGTTAAATCAAACGTTATTAACGCCAACTAAACTTAATGTTATTGGCCTTGAAGAGCTTAAATTAAAAGATTGGTACCTAGTTATTGCGAACCATCAAAGCTGGGTGGATATTTTAGTGTTACAGCGGGTGTTTAACCGAAAAATACCTTTTTTGAACTTCTTTTTGAAAAAAGAGCTTATTTACGTACCTGTTTTAGGTTTGTGTTGGTGGGCACTCGACTTTCCTTTTATGACCCGTACCAGTAAAAGCCAATTAAAAAAGAATCCTAAATTGCGTGGTAAAGATTTAGAAACCACCCGTAAAGCCTGTGAAAAATTTAAAGAAATGCCAGTCAGTGTGGTTAACTTTGTTGAAGGGACGCGGTTTACAGCGCAAAAGCATGCGCGTCAAAATAGCCCGTTTCCTCACTTACTTAAACCGAAAGCGGGTGGTGTGGCGTTTGTAATGCAAGCCATGGGTGAGCAAATTTCTAAAGTGGTAAATGTCACTATTCATTACCCTGAGGGCATTCCTACCTTTATGGATTTTGCAGCCGGTAAAGTAAAACACATTGATGTACATGTTGAAGTAAAAGGCGTTAGTGACGACTTAATTGGTGATTACACTAATGATCCTGACTTTAGAGTACGCTTTCAAAGTGAATTAAACCGCGTGTGGGAAGAAAAAAACCAGACGTTGGTTAATCTCAAACAAAAATAACAAAATGAGCTGACAGTTATGCTAAAAAAATGGTTACCTAATTGGTTAAATGGCTTAATTGTTGGCTGTGTTTTATTTGCTAATTTAATAATATTTGGCGCATTAGTGCTTACCCTAGGGTTAGTTAAATTAGTGCTGCCCATACCTGTAGTGAGTAAATTATTACACAGTGCGTATAAAGGGTGGTGCAAAGGTAACCGCTTAGGGCTGTGGTTAGGCTGTAATAATATTAAAGTTAATATTAGTGGGGAGGTAAACGCCAACAGTTGGTATTTGCTAATCAGTAATCATATTAGCTGGCTTGATATTGCGGTATTGAGCTCGTTGGATGCATTGCCAGCCCCTAAGTTTTTTTTAAAAGATGAGCTTAAATACGTGCCATTTATTGGCACTGGTGCGTGGGCGATGGGTATGCCCTTTATGAAACGAGTGACCAAAGCGCAATTGGCTAAAAATCCGAATTTAAAAGGCTTAGATGTCGAGCGTACTAAGCGCAGTTGCCGTAACTTTCGTCATCATCCTACAACCATAGTTAACTTTGTAGAAGGTACGCGTTTTACTGCGCAAAAGCACCAGCATCAACAAAGTCCTTTTCAGCATTTATTAAAACCTAAGGCTGGTGGAACTGCTTTTGCCTTAGAGGTTTTAAACGAGCAGTTTGACGCTATGCTTAACACCAGTTTAGTGTATAGCGGTCAGTCAGATCATGTGTGTCGTAATATTTTAAAAGGCGAGCTGGAGTCTATTCATATTACTATTGAGGTTATGCCAATAAATACACAGATGATTGGCAGTTACCAAACCGATAAGGCATTCAGGGCCCAGTTTCAGCAATACTTAAATAACTTATGGACAGTAAAAGATAAGCAATTAAGCGCTATTCATATTCAGCAAGCTAGTACTGAATTAACACCCAGTAAGGAAATTGAAATACCATGAGCAAAACACACCTACAGGAGCTAATTACTCCTTGGTTTGAAAAAGTCCCCGATGCTTTTTTTCTCAGCGCAATCACCGCCTCATCAATTGGCATCCTTTCGTTATTATTTGTTTACTTATTTACTCGTCGCTTGATGTTACCGGGTATTCAAAAGGTGGTGACTAAACTCTCTCCTGAGCGTATTGGTTCATTGTCACCTATGTTAACTAAGCTGAATAAACGAATTGCTTGCTTGTTATGTTGTGTACTTTTTTTAGCCACATTTGATAGTGTTTATCCGGTTAATGCAATTGCTCAAGAGATCCTTAAAACCATTGGCCAAGCATTATTAATTATTTATATTGGTTTTATTATTAGCAGCATAGTGAGCATTGCTGGCGCTATTTATAACCAATTAGATTTTGCTCGCGAAGTACCTATTCAAGGCTTAATTCAAGTGGTTAAGCTGATCACCTTTATTGTGTGTTCAATATTAATTGTTAGTATTGTGCTTGAAAAATCGCCGACTTATATTCTCTCTGGTTTTGGTGCTATTGCCGCTGTTACTTTATTAGTATTTAAAGACACCATATTAGGTTTTGTCGCCAGCATTCAAATTGCCGCTAATCGTTTGGTGACCTATGGGGACTGGATCCAAGTAGATAACTACGGCGCCGATGGCGAAGTAATTGATTTAGGACTTAATACTGTAAAAGTGCGTAACTGGGATAACACCATAACGACCATCCCTACTTATATGCTGGTGGCCGGTTCATTTAAAAATTGGCGCGGTATGCAAGAATCTGGTGGGCGACGCATCAAGCGTTCTTTAAACATAGATATGAATAGCATTTTCTTGGTTAATGATGACTTTAAAACACAAATAGAAGCGGCTATACCACTGCAAGAATATATTCGACTAGGCACCCTTCCCGATCCGGTGTCGAACTTAGGGCTATTTCGTCGCTATGCAGAGGGTTACTTAAAACAACACAGTAAAATCAATACCTCGCTCACACTTATGGTGCGTGAACTACAACCGCTTAATCATGGCTTACCGATTGAGTTTTACTGCTTCAGTGAAGACAAACGTTGGATATCGTACGAGCACTTACAAGCTGAAATTATGGACCATTTACTGGCCGTATTACCTGTGTTTGGGCTGCGCGCTTATCAAAGTGTCAGTGGGCAATTAAGCCCAGCTGACGGGGCCAATATGGCAGGTAAACCCAGCATTAAAGTGCCCAATAATGCTGTCCAAGGCCAACACCAATAAACAATAACAATAGCCACCAAATAGGTGGCTTTTTAATACGTAACCATGCAAACGCAGCAATCACTAATGCAATTTGCCAAATATTGCTTACGGCAGAAGTCCAAATGGGTGAATATAATACAGCTGCCAAAAAGCCAACTACAGCAGCATTAAGCGCTGCAATTGAGCTGGCAAAGCGAGGATTACTGGCCAAGTTTATCCAGCTTTTTTGAAACGCCAGCATCAGTAAAAAACCGGGTAAAAATATCAATAATGTTGCGATTAGCGCACCCACTAATGGTTGTGCAGAGTTCAATTGTGCCCCCAAGTAGGTGGCGATAGTAAACATTGGGCCAGGAACGGCTTGGGCACTGGCGTAAGCCGTTAAGAATTGATCATTACTCAGCGTTGGAACTCCCGCTTGCAAAACAGGTAATACAACGTGTCCACCACCAAATACCATGGCACCTGCTTGGTAAAAAGGCGCGAATAACGCAGCGTTTTCGCCAAGTGGGATAAAGCTGATGGCAAGTAGTAGTGCAAATAAGCCAAGAGCAATCCAATTGATGTTGGTTTTTTCTCTGCTAACATTTTCTGTAGATTTAGCTAAGTTAAGTAAAGGCCATAAAGCACCGATAATGGCAGCGGTTACTAAAATGGCGATTTGAGTGCCCAACATAGGAAATAAAATCAGTGCTAAAGTACTCATTATTGCCAGAAGTTTAAGTACCGCACTGGTGCAAAAGCTTTTCGCCATACTAAGGGTCGCATCAGCAACAATAACCACGGCAAATAGTTTCAAACCTGCAATAATAGCAAAATAAACAGCATCAAACTGATGTGCACTTATTGCTATTAGCACCATGATCAAAAACGAAGGCAGGGTAAAGCCTATAAACGCAGCGATACCACCGAGTACACCCGCACGTTCTACGCCAATAGCAAAGCTAATCTGACTTGAACCAGGGCCTGGCAGAGCTTGACTTAAGCTAATTAGCTGCGCGTAACGCGCTGTACTTAACCAGCGAAGCGAATCAACAAAGTGGTGCTTAAAGTAACCTAAATGCGCGGCAGGGCCGCCAAAGCTCATGCAGCCAAGCAAAAAGAACTGTCTAAAAATCGCAATTAACATAGTGGCAATCGCCTTTTGATAAATCATAAAATTGTCACAAACAAGTATGACATTATTATGAAACGCTATCACTACTTCCTTATTTGATAGGCAATATCAACGCTTATACGTTATTCTTCATTGTTGGTTCATACATATATTTGCATAATCGCAATAATAAATTCTAAATGAATAGGAAATCACCATGACGTTAACTAAATCACTTTTAAGTGTCACTGTCGTTGCTGTATTACTTTCTGGCTGTGAAATGAATAACACAGGTAAAGGTGCCGCTATTGGTGCAGCCGCGGGTGGTATTTTAGGTAAAGCTACAGGTAATCATAAAGATAAGCGTATTTTTATTGGTGCAGCTATTGGTGCGCTAGCGGGTGCTGCTGTAGGTGATTACATGGATAAACAAGAAGCTGCTTTTCGTGATGAGTTAGCGGGTTCGGGAGTTGAAGTGGTTCGTGAAGGCGATAACTTACGCTTAGTGATGCCCTCTAATATTACGTTTGCGACTGATCAATCTTATATTTCATCGGGCTTTCATGACACTCTAAATGCGATAGCAAGTGTAATGAATAAATACGAAAAAACCTACTTAAGTGTTGAAGGTCACACCGACAGCACGGGCAAAGACAGTTACAACATGACTCTTTCAGAGCAGCGTGCACAAAGTGTAAAAAACTACTTAGTGAACCAGCAAATTATGGCGGCACGAGTAAGCACGAGTGGCTATGGCGAATCACGCCCAATAGCGACTAACGACACAGCGAATGGTCGTGCGCAAAATCGCCGAGTAGAAATTCAAATTGTACCAAACACTCAAGGTTAGCTTTTGTAATTACAAACCGCGTTTGCGCGCGGTTTGTGTACTTATTTAAAGGGCACTTTTAAATAAGTTAGTTGTCATAAGGAGTTCTTCATAGGGACATGTTTATGACAAATTGGCGTACAGCAATTATTTTATCGGTATGTTTACATGGGTTAGTTTTGTTTTTTTTAACTACCTTAAAAGCCCCTAAAATTAAACAGCCGCAATTAACGCCAATTAAAGCGTATATGGTGAATGTGCCTGCCAAAACTAAAGTAACGCAACAAGCCACTCAGCAAAGCGCTAATAAAAATGTTAATACAGAAATAACCCCAACCAAGCCTGTTAATGCAACCCAATCAAAACCACTAAATGCGACTAATAAAAAAACAAAGGAGACGACTGAGCCGGTAAGTACCACCTCCATAAACACCCACCCTGTAACCGCAACGTCTTATAAAAAGATCGACCTGAAAAAAGGGCTCAATAGTATTTTACAGCAACAAACTGGCTATTCTGATACTGCAAAGAATGACCCTCAGAAAAAGCGCATTACCGTCCCAAAAGAGCATGCAGGGAAGGTGAAGCCGCTATTAAAAATAGAGCAGCAAAATATGCAATTTACCACTTACCGACGAGGTGATAGCTGTTTTAAAAAGGTATCCGTTGGTGCTGGAGTTATGCCAAAAAATGACTTGCCAGAGAGTTATATTGTTGGTGCAAAGTGCGATAAAACCAAGCTAACTGAGGCTTACGATACCGCAATGAATAAATGGCTTGATAAAAAGTAGCGACTAAATTGCAATCAATCTAGATTAAACTGTAATTCACATAGCTTTTGATACAAAGGGTTGCTTGCCATTAATTGCTGATGAGTGCCTGTGGCTTTTATTTCGCCATTTTCCATTACCACAATCATATCGGCGTGTTTTACCGTGGCTAGTCTATGGGCAATAATCAGCGTTGTTCTATTTTGCATTAAGTGCTCAAGTGCGGCCTGAACATGATGCTCGCTTTGCGCATCAAGTGCGCTGGTAGCTTCATCGAGTAGCAGTATTTCGGGATCTTTTAAAATGGCGCGGGCAAGTACAATACGCTGCTTTTGCCCACCCGAAAGCCTAACACCTTGCTCACCTAAAAAGCTGTTATAGCCTTGTGGTAACTGTTTTATAAATTCATCAGCATGTGCATGTTTGGCGGCCGCATAAACTTGCTCGTCACTGGCGCTTGGGTTGCCATAGCGAATGTTATGCATGACATCAGAGCTAAATAAAATCGGGTTTTGTGCCACCATCCCCATTTTGTTACGCAAGGTATTTAATGACAACTGTTTAATATTTATATTATGAAACTTAATCGCTCCGCTGGCAGGGTCATAAAAACGCTGTAACAGTTCAAACAAGGTGGTTTTACCGGCACCGGAAGGGCCAACAATAGCCACAGTTTTACCTGTTTCAATATTTAAGCTGATATTATTTAATGCGCTTACATCTGGGCGAGAAGGGTAATTAAAACTAATACTTTCAAGTGAAATTGCACTGTTGCTGGTTGTTGCATGTAACTGATCATCTTTTGGAATTTCGGGATTTTGTATTTTACTTTCAACCGCAAGTAGCTCGAGTAACCTTGCTGCTGCTCCTGCTGCGCGTTGTAGTTCACCGTAAACTTCTGCAACGGTCGCTACCGACATGGCCACCATAATGGCATAAAACACAAAAGCACCGAGTTCACCGCCCGTCATAGTGCCTGCTAACACATCACTACCGCCTACCCAGAGCATGGCACTAATAGCACTAAAGGTAAGAAAAATAACAGCTGCAATTAAAAACGAACGTTGTTTAATTCGGCTTTTAGCCACATTAAAGGCCTTTTCGGTTTCAAGCGCAAAAGCAGATTGTTCTTGTTGTTCATGGCTATAACTTTGTACCACTTTTATGTTTTGAATGATCTCACCCGCGTAGGTGCTTATATCGGCAATAGCATCTTGGCTAGAACTGGCGAGTTTGCGCACCTTTTTACCAAACACTATCATAGGCACCAGTACTAAAGGGACGCAGGCCACAACGACCAAGGTAAGCTTTAAATTAGTAACAAGCAGCATAATTAAACCACCGACTAACATTAGCGCGCTTCGCAGTGCCATAGAAAATGACGAGCCAATAATAGATTGTAATAATGTGGTGTCGGTGGTTAAACGCGACATCAGCTCGCCGCTACGATTTTCTTCAAAGTAACTCGGGTGCAAGGTAACAATACGATTAAACACGGCTTTTCGAATGTCGTTACTGACTCGTTCGCCAATCCACGACATTAAATAAAATCGGCTGAATGTACCCACTGCCAATAAACTGATCAAACCAATTAATACCAACACAGCTTGTTGTAATTGCGCTTGCGAGCCGGCAATAAAGCCATGATCAATCACAAATTTAACGCCTTGCCCTAGCGATAAGTTAACTCCTGCGGTGGCAAGTAACGCCACTAAAGCCCCTAAAACTACCCATTTATAAGGCTTAATAAAATTGAATATAGGGAATAAAGCGCTAAAGGCGGCTTTATCTGAAGCAGGCTTGTCTGTAGGCATAGTAGATTCTTATTGATGATTAAGGTATAGATATGGCATCAATAGATTAAAAATCAATAGTATTAAAAATCATCAATAAGGAAAAATTATGACAACTAAACAGGTAACAGGCGAGTTTACCGTTTCATTAGCGCCTATAGAGGGGTATGCACACGGGCAGCAAGGCGTTAATTTAGGTCGTATGTCGATTGATAAACAATTTACTGGTGGCCTAACCGCAACTAGCCAAGGTGAAATGCTCAGCGCCATGACCCCCACCCAAGGCAGTGCCGGTTATGTGGCTATTGAACAAGTAATAGGCGAACTTGATGGTTTGCAAGGTGGTTTTGTACTGCAGCATTTTGGCACCATGGATAAAGGCCAAGATAGCTTGATTTTAAAAGTGGTACCCGACTCAGGCACTGATGAGCTCGCAGGATTAACAGGCAGTATGAAAATACGGATTGAGCAAGGGATTCACCATTACGATTTTGAATACATGTTATAAGTTCAACAAGGATTAAAATGCAAAAAGTAATCGAATTCAGAAAGGCCCGTTTTTTGGGTGGGGTAGATATAGTCGCACTAAATGATCGCATACAGGAATTAAACCAAGACGGCTGGAAAGTAATAAACGCAGTGCCATTGACAGGCTTTTATGGGCAAGTGCATGGTTATGCATTACTTATTGAAAATGAAGAAATATAAGGGTTACTAATGGCATTATCATTATGGTTTAGCTTAGCACTGGTATGCATGATGGGCGCAATGTCGCCAGGGCCTAGTTTAGCTGTGGTATTAAAGCATAGCTTAAATGGCGGGATGAAAAATGGCATGCTGGCAGCGTTAAGCCATGGTTTTGGGGTTGGTTTATATGCAGCGGCCTCATTATTGGGATTAGGCGCATTGATGTTGCAGTTTCCTACTGTGTATCAATTTTTAGTGTACTTAGGGGCAGCCTATTTAGCGTATTTAGGTTTGAAAATACTATTTTCAAAACCTAACGACAGCGAGCTGCAAGTTCAAAAAAGTGCAGTGAGCAGTTCTAAGGCGTTACAAGATGGTTTTGCGATTGCATTTTTAAACCCTAAGTTGGCAATTTTCTTTTTGGCGCTATTTTCGCAGTTTATCGATCCAGAAAACCTTACATTAAACATCGGTATTATTATGTGCTTAACCGTTTTTGTAATAGATACTGGGTGGTATTTATTGGTGGCTTTACTCACTGATGTGTCTAAAAAGCGCTTTGGCTTTACCAAGCAAAATGTGTGGTTAGATAGACTATTAGGTATGGTATTTATTGCGCTTGCGATCAAAGTGGTAATTGGATTTTAACTATCAAAGTGATTGAATTGCGTACAGTTGGTAATTAATGTAACTTAAAAAAACTATAATTTAAAAGTGATAAAACGATGTCTAATATAATTTTAAAAAGTGCCACTTTTGATAACAAAGTCAAACAGTACTGGATGTGCTTAGCTGCAATATTTAGCCTTTTTCCAGTTGTAACTATTGTGTTTTTACCCGTTGTATTGCTTTTGGTGTGGCTAGTCGCAGGGCGAGTATTAGCAGCTATGTCGGCCGATTTACTAGAGCGCAAGCTAGTGGTTAAACGCGGTATTTTGTTTAAAGAAGAAAAATCGATTCCGCTTGAAAAAATCACTGATGTGGGATTAAGTCAGGGGCCATTAATGCGACTATTTGGTTTATACCGCTTAAGCTTTGAAACTGCAGGGCAGTCTGGTCACGGTGCATTAGTATCGTTACTTGGGGTAGTTAATGCCAGTGAATTTCGTGAAGCCATTTTAACTCAAAAAGATAACCTCACTTCAGATCAGCCAGCCCAATCTAATAACGATGAACCACAAAGCCAAGTAGAGCTCATCCGCTCGCTTACCTACAGCGTAAAAAATATCGAGCAAATGTTAGTCAACTTGTTGGATGAGAGGAAGTAAGGCGCAGGTATACATTAATTTTCGGCGATCGGTTGATCGCCGAGAGATTTAATTTTTGGCCTTTAAAATGCCTGACAAACAGCTTCTGCTTTACAGGTAATAACTGTGACGTTTTCATAACCTACGCGTGTCAGTGCTTCAGCACTTAGTGTTGCACGCGCACCACTAGCGCAATGTAAGTAAATAGGGCGTGCTGCGTCTTTTTCTATTTCCATTAACTTCATTTCAAGTAAGCCGCGCGGAATATTAATTGCGCCGGTAGCGGCTTTGGTTGCATGTTCAGCCGGTTCACGCACATCAATGAGTAATCCTTTGTTTTCACTGATCTCCTGTTTAGCTTGTTCGGCGTCGATACGACGTTGATTAGGCGTAATAATTTTTAGTAAATCGGGGATAGATGTAAGCATGGTGATTATTCCTTAAAGCCAAGTTTGCGTAATAGAGTGATCATTGGGCACCAGCTAGTAAAAGCTGATTGGATTAAGTTTACAGCGATAAAAGCGGTAAAGTATATCCACTTCGGATCGTGATACGTTTGCAAAAGGATTGATACAACAATCATGATGCCAGCGATAAGACGAAGTGCGTTATTGAGTTTCATAATAGTAGGCCACTTATTTGATTGAGTACAGAGCTACTATATTAGATATTATTAAATTAGTAAATTCTAATATTAGACATTTCTTATCTAGCAATTTATACTAAGTGCATATTTTAGAATAAGAGCATAGTATGAAAATTGACTTTACAGCGATGGCGACTAATGTAGATCAAGCTGAGCAGCTATTAAAAATATTAGCGAATAAAAATCGACTAATGATTTTATGCTCATTACAAGATACCGAAATGAGTGTGTCGCAGCTTAACGAAGCCGTACCGCTAGCGCAGTCTGCGTTATCACAGCACCTAGCGGCACTGCGCAAAGCCAATGTAGTGGCTACTCGCCGCGAAAGCCAAACTATTTATTACCGCGTGATTGATCAAAATGCCGTGCATTTGTTAGGCACATTATATGGACTGTTTTGCAAGGGCTAAAAGTTATGAGCATGATTGATAACGCAGTAAAAAGCAGCTTAAGTGGCCGTATTCCGGTTATTATTTTTGTGTTGTCGATTTTGTTTGGCTTATTTGCTTTACAACAAACAGCGCGAGAAGAAGAACCACAAATAGTGGTGCCTATGCTCGATATATACGTATCGGCGCCCAACGTAGAAGCTCCAGAGGTAGCCAGATTGGTTACCCAGCCACTTGAAAAGCTACTTGCCCAACTTGGCGGTGTGGAACATATTTATTCCACTACACAAACGAATGCCGCAGTGGTTACACTTCGCTTTGAGGTTGGCCATGACCGCGAACAAGCTATTTTAGATACCTATGCAAAACTTAACAGTTATCAACATACTATGGCTTCTGTTATCAAAAGTTGGCAAATACGGCCCGTTGAAGTGGATGATGTACCTATTGTTATGCTGGGGCTATACAGTAAAGACCCACAACTTTATGGTGATTACGAGTTAACCCGCTTTGCTAACGAAATAGCCAACAGTTTACAGCGTATTGAACACACCAGTGAAGTAAAAGTCATTGCTGGTCGTAAACGAACCCTCACCATTAATTTAAATGCCAGCGCATTGGCTGCCCACCAAACAACCGTAAATGACGTTTTTTATGCATTAAGCGTGTCTAATCAACTAACGCAAGTAGGCAGTGTGGTTGATGGTCAGCAGCAAATTGAATTGCAAGCAGGTGATGTTCTACGAAGTCAATCTGCTGTAGAACAGCTGGTAGTGAATGTTGTTAATGGCAAAAGTGTTTACTTGCTTGATGTTGCAAACGTTATTGATGGCCCAAGTGAAGCTAAGTATTACCAATGGCTTGCTCAATCGGCAAACCAGCAGCATTTGCCAATGGTAACACTAAGCGTTGCAAAACAAACCGGCACGAACGCTGTTGCAGTTGCCAACGATGTTCATCAAATGATGGCGCAGCTAACACGCACGCTATTACCCCCTGAAGTGAGCTATGCGGTATTAAGAGATTATGGCCAAACTGCCGATGAAAAAGTAAATAACCTCACTTCAAGTTTAGTCTTTGCGGTCTTTACTGTGGTGATATTTGTGGGGGTGTTTTTAGGTTGGCGTCCGGCGGTTGTGGTAGGGCTGGCTGTGCCTATTTGTTATGGCATTACATTGGCTCTGGATTTTGCATTTGGCTATACCATTAACCGGGTGACCTTGTTTGCGCTTATTTTATCTTTGGGTTTACTGGTAGATGACCCAATCACAGGTATTGATAATATTAGCCGCTTTTTGAATAAAAAAGGCGATAAAAAACAGCAGATTGTTGGCGCAATGAGCGAAATTAGAAGTGCCTTACTTATGTCTACGCTCACTATTATGGTGGCGTTTATTCCACTGGCGTTTATTACCGGAATGATGGGGCCGTACATGGCACCTATGGCATTTAATGTGCCGGTTAGCGTGATGGTTTCTACCATTGTTGCATTTTTTGTAACCCCTTGGCTTGCGATGAAGTTACTCAAGCCTGATAACGAACAACCCTCCGAGCTTGCTCCTAAAGTTGGTGCATATCAAAGAATATTAAGCCCATTATTGGTTTCTAAGGGGCGAGCAAAACTTGTTTTGTGGCTAACCCTAGCATTATTTATCATTAGTGCCATGTTACCCGTGATGCGTTTGGTGCCTTTAAAGCTACTCCCTTTTGATAATAAAAATGAGCTGCAAGTGCTGATAGATATGCCAGAGGGGACTAATCTGGAGCGCACAGCTGCATTTACTAAACAAATCCAAACACTCACATGGCAATTAAACGAAGTAAGTGAAATAGCGGCCTATGTTGGTCAACCTTCAAGTATGGACTTTAACGGTATGGTGCGCGGTTATTATCGCCGTGATGCAGCGAATCTCGCCGAGCTGAGGGTATTGTTAGTGGATAAGTCTGAGCGCGATCATCAATCGCATGGAGTAGTTATGCGCCTTCGCGAACAGCTCGCGATGCTAGCAACCGATGGCATTGTAATAAAAGTGGTTGAAGTACCACCAGGGCCGCCGGTACTGAGTACCTTAGTTGCTGAGGTTTACCGAGATGCTTTTGTTGATGAGCAAACACATTCTCAAGCTGCCTTGCGGTTAGCTGCGCGTTTACAACAAGAGCCTCATGTAGTTGAAGTCGATACCTCAATGGTGGCACCCTCGCCATTACAACGTTTTGTTACCAATAAAACCAAGGCCGCACTCAGTGCGGTTTCAACTCAAAATATTGCACAAACACTCAGTATTGCCTCTCAAGGTGAAAACGTGGGTGTACTTTATGTGAGCAATGAAACAGAGCCCGTTGATATTAAATTACAGCTACCGTACAGCGAGCGAAATCAGCTTTCGCAATTACTTGCACTTCAGGTTAGGGGCGACAGAGATTTAGCTAAAACCAGTAACGAGTTTGGTTTAAGCAGTGCGCCAAGGCCGTTAGTATCGCTTTCAGAACTCGGTGAATTTACACAACATCATGTTGCTAAAACGATTGTTCGTAAAGATCAGCGTGACGTAATTTATGTTATGGCTGAGCTTAATGGGCGCACACCAGCGGAAGTGATTGCTGATGTGAATGCTGATTTAAATGTATCAAACGATGAGTTTGTTAAAACATCGTGGGTAGGTCGTCACTTTTTTAATAATGGCGGAACAGCCCCATGGCAACTACCACAAGGAACCCATGTCAGCTTTAGCGGCGAGGGGGAATGGCGCATAACCATTGATGTATTTAGAGATATGGGCATTGCCTTTGCGTTTGCGCTCAGTGCCATATTTATAATTTTACGGGTACAAACACAGTCGGCGAGTTTATCGCTGATTATCATGTCGGCTATTCCGTTAACAGTGATAGGTATAATGCCAGGTTTTTGGCTGTTAAATCAGTTTGGTGAGCGCTCCATAGCAAGTGCCCCAGAGCCGGTATTATTTACTGCCACAGCGATGATAGGCATGATTGCCCTTGCAGGTATCGTGGTGCGTAACTCACTTATTTTGGTTGAGTTTATTAATCAAGCTCGTGGCCAAGGCATGGCAATTAAAGAGGCGCTTGTTGCAGCGGGTACGGTGCGAATGCGCCCTGTGCTCCTAACCGCAGGTACCACTTTATTAGGTAACTTAGTGATCACACTCGATCCGGTATTTAGCGGGCTCGCGATTGCGATTATTTTTGGCATTGTGGCGTCTACATTATTTTCATTATTTGTAGTACCGCTTGTTTATTATTTAGTGTTTGCAAGCACAGAGGATGAAGCGCATGCAGGGTAAATCAAAACTTATAGGCACATTTGCCGCGTTATTTGTCATTATTATGGCTGTGTTTTATATGGCAGGCAGCTTTTCTGACAAGCAAGCTGCTGGCTTAAAAGAATCACAAATAACGAGCTATCAAGGTGAGCGAGTAACGGTAACGCTGCAAAGTATTGCAGGCACTGAGCAGGTACCAGGTAGTGTAATAGCAAAACAAAATACGCAAATTTCATCGCATGTTATGGCGCAGGTTGAGCAGTTAAAAGTACGTGCTGGCGATAAAGTCGCTAAGGGCGATTTACTTATTATGCTCAAGCAAGATGATTTTAAAGCGGCGTTAGCGCAAAGCAGCGCAAATATTAATGCGGTGCAAGCGTCGTTAACGCAAGCTAAAAAGCAACTAGCCAGAATGATTGATTTAAATGCGCAAGGATTAGTATCTGTTAGTGAATTAGATGACGCCAAAGCAAAGTTTGAAAACTTAACCGCTAATTTAGCGGTTGCTAAGCAACAGCAAACGCAAGCTCAGGTATCGCTTAATTATACGCGTATTACTGCCCCTATTTCGGGCGTGGTCGTTGAGCGCCTAACTGAACCTGGCGATACTGCAACACCCGGTAAACCGCTGATTACTTTGTATAACCCATTACAGTTACAGCTTGAATTTAATGTACGTGAACAACAAGCAGTAAAATTAAGAGTCGGGGACAGTTTAAATGTGGTATTACCTTCTCTAGATATAACAACACCCGCAACGGTGAGCGAAATTGTACCAGTGGCAGATAACGCGGCGCGCAGCTTGTTTATTCGTTTAGAAGCCGATGCGCAACTTGGTTTAATGCCAGGCCTTTATGCTCAACTACAGTTACCAATAAAAAGTACCCAAGGTGTATTAATTGATCCACGTTGGGTGCATGAGTTTGGTCAGCTCAATATGGTGTATGTACTTGAAAACGAAACGCTGGTTAAACGTTTCGTGCGTTTAGGCAGTATTATAAATAACCAGCAACACGTAATAGCAGGCCTAAAAGAGGGTGATGTACTTGCTGTTGATTAC